>Ga0181410_1000031_pt1 | contig 51050 bp, 71 predicted proteins | sample 33SPOviralmetaG_FD_130112 | JGI IMG/M metagenome (GOLD analysis project Ga0181410, IMG submission 130112) | Marine viral communities from the oligotrophic San Pedro Time Series (SPOT) site, San Pedro Channel, CA, USA - 33 SPOT_SRF_2012-06-20 | ecosystem: Environmental > Aquatic > Marine > Strait...
AAAATACTAAAGTATGCGTTAGACTATGGTGTAAAGCGAGTGATGTATTCATCTACATCATCTGCGTATGGTCTTATCAATCCTATACCTCATAAAGAGGACATGAAGAAGGATTGCTTGAATCCTTACTCTATCACAAAGACTGCTGGCGAAGATTTTTGTAAGATGTATACTAATTTATATGGGCTGGAAACAGTGACATTCCGATACTTTAATGTGTACGGCGAACGACAACCAACCAAGGGTCAGTATGCGCCTGTGGTTGGGCTATTCCAGAGACAATCTGCTGCTGGCGAACCAATGACCGTAGTGGGTGACGGAGAGCAAACAAGAGACTACACGCATGTTTCAGACGTTGTAGCGGCGAACATCGCGGCTATGACTGCGCCAGAGGAAGCATGTGGCGAGTTGTTTAACATCGGAACAGGAACTAATCATTCTGTAAACGACATTGCGAGAATGGTTGGTGGAGAAGTTAAATATATTCCAGCTAGGCTAGGAGAAGCTAGAGACACGTTGGCAGATATATCTAAAACAAAACGTATTTTAAATTGGGAACCTAAAGTTAAATTGGAGGATTGGTTAAATGAGTTTTAAAGCACAGGCTTTGTATTCTTTGGCGGCGAAGGCTCAGGCAGACAGGGCTGAGGCGGTTACAAGTTTAGAGATTATGCTGAATCATCCAGCAGGAATTGGAGATCACAGCACAGGCGATCTGCACAATAACTTGAATGAAGCGTTAGCTAAACTGGCAGATGCAGAGGATAGAATTGAAACATTAAAAAGAAATTTTGAACCTTGGGTGGGTGGAGGTTCTGATGAAGATTAAATACGCCACAGTTACCATGCTGTCAATAGCTTTACTGATAGGATGTAAGCAAAAGCAAGAGCAGCAAACGCCACAGGCTTTTGCTTTACCTCCATCATCTGGAACAGAAAGAGATTGGCAAGATGTAATTCATTTAGAGCTTTCAAAGAAAGAGGGGTGGGAGTCTTTAGAAAAAGAACATAGGTTAGACGATGGAACTAGGGTAGACCTATTATTCCCGTTTAAAGCCTGTGAGATTGACTGGGCTGATAAGTGGGCAGAAGGAGTTGGACAATCTGTTTATTATGGACTAAAGACAAAAAAACTTCCTCTGGTAATTCTACTAGCCAAAAAAGATGGTTGGGAAAAATACAGAGACAGAGTTCAATACTGCGGTGTTGAATGTTGGGTTTACGATACTAGACTTCAAGATTGGCTAGATAAAGAATAACAATGCCTAAAATGCCTATAGATAAAAAAATATATGTTATTGTTTCAGTAACATCGCAAGGTAAAACAATACCTAGCTTTTCTATTGAGCCAGAGGGTGTATATTCTACGCTTGACAAGGCTCTTAATTATGTGCAAGAACTTGAAGATAATAAAACTGGATCATCATTTTCAGAGACAGAGTACGATGTTCTTGAGTATAAGATTGACGAAGAGCCTAGTGTATTAAATTTTCTAAAAAAAGAAAAAGAAATATTGCTTTCTAACATAGAAGACACTATTATAAAACTAATGAAGAAAGGATACATTGACCAACTCGTGGGGGAAGATGGTTACTTTTACTATCAACTAACGGAAACTGGCAAGGCTTTTTCTAAGTCTATACCAGAACAAATAAAAAAGTTCTTCAAGAAGGAGGACTAAACTTAACCTTAGATTTAAAGGAGTTTTAATGTTTAAATTTATTACTGGGATTGCGATTGCTTTTGTTTTGACTGTATGTGTGTCGTCTGACGCATCTGCACAGGACTGCTGCCGTCAACCCGTAAGAAGCACAGTGAAAGCCGTGGCATCCGTACCAAGTGGGATCGTTTGTTCTTGGCGAGAAGCTAAACCTGTTCGCACAGTTGCTTCACGCTGGTCAAAGGCTAGACCTGTACGGTCATTGTTCGGTCGTGTTCGCGGTCGCGTTCGCGGCTGCTGCAAATAAGCTGGCTTATGCCAGATAAGCATGTAGACGTTATTAGTGAAACAGCGCAGGACGGGGGTTCAATTCCCCCCACCTCCACTTCCCAGTCAAACGCAGGGGGTGATCTGGATTAGACTGGCTATGTAGGTAATGATTGCATGTCGTAGTTGATAGAAGGGCTACGTTAAAAATCTATCAAACTTTTAATTGCAGATGAAAGTCTTGCATTGGCAGCGTAAGCTGTCTGGGGAGTTGCCCGTCCTTATTATCCAAACGGGCTTTTTTACAGGAGTGTTACACATGATAGAGAAACTTATATTGTCTTACCTAACGCAAGAGCATCGGCCAAATGATTGGGATAATATGTTCTTTTCAAGTGCCACACTGTGGTCTAGGAAAAGCCACGATTGCGAAACTCAATGTGGTTGCGTATTAGTTAAAAATAAAACAATAATATCAACTGGATACAACGGGTTTATTAGAGATATTGACGATACATTATTGCCAAATCATAGACCTCAAAAATATCCATTTATGATACACGCAGAGGCTAATGCTATTTACAACGCAGCTAGAGAAGGTCAGTCCACCGTAGGAGCAAGAGCTTACATCACAGCAATTCCCTGTGGCGGTTGTTTACAAATGTTGTGGCAGTGTGGGGTGCATGAAATTTACTTTTCAAATCTTTCAAGCCCCAAGAGAGGTGTGTGGCTCTCCGATTACAATGAAATACTAGATCAAATACAAGACAGATTAGACTTTAGGTTTTTCCCCAGTAAACATCTTTCTAATTACATTCTCAAAGAAGCGTCAGAAAAGTTTGAAAAAAAATCATAAAGCTATTGACAAATAAGACATCGTATACTATAATAGAACTATACAAAGGAGATAACAAATGCCGTCACTAAAAGAAATGGCCGAAGCACATCTGTTAAATGTTCAAAGAGAAATTCAAACTCTAAAACAAAGACAGGTAGAAATTGGCGAGGAAATTCAAAAACTAGAAGCGTATCTAGAAGAAGGTGTTAGAGACTTGGAGCAACCAGAAGAAGTTGTAATCCCAGAAATTCCAGCACCAACAGTTTAACCCAAGTAAAAGGAATAATTATGGAAAGTAATGAGTTTTATTCAACGTTGTCGTCTTTGCCTAAAAGCTATAACTTTGGCGTAGTAGATAACAAAATTACCGGAACCACCAGTCGTGGAGGCTTGCGAGGCACATCGTTCAACCCGGTTACAGCCTTAGCGTACAGATCCACAGGAGAGATTTACGGTACAAATAAACGAGAAACTTTAAAAGCGGGAAAAGCATTAGGGTTGACTCGCGAGTTTACAAATCATGTTTACAACGCAACCACGGGCGGTTCAAATCGTGGTAATACACAAGTAGTTCGTGGAAAAATTCGTTCAGCATTGGAGATTTAAGATGGATAGTAATTGTTGGAATGGTGTTGGTCGCCTAACTAAAGACGCAGAGTTCACTACAACCAAAAAGGGAACTCCCATGTCTAAATTTAGGATGGCCGTCAACGACAGGCGAAATGACAAAACTTTGTTTATCAACGTTCTTTGTTTTGGCAAGATGGCAGAAAATCTGCACACCAAACTGGTTAAAGGTCGTGAAGCGTCAATTCAAGGCAAACTCAATATTGATGACTACGAAGATGAAAATCAGAACAAGAGAAGTTCGGTTTGCATTATGGCAGATGAAATTTCTCTTGGGCAAAACCCAGTAGTCGGTGAGACCACTTCTACTGCTTGATATATGTAGCGTGGGTAGCTCCCACGTTATAGGAAGGTGACTGAATACTCTGGATCGCAAGCCAGATAAGGTATCCGAGTCTTGAGCAATGCCAAATGGTGAGCAGAGAGATAGGAGTACGAGGACATTACCTACTTGCGGTAGAACCTCGTTGTGGGTAATAAAGTAAATCCCACCTTTCCATTTTTATATAACCCTGCCAAGTACCATGCTTGGCGGGGTTTTTTAGTAAAAACACTAAAGACCTATTGACAAACAGACGATAGATGTTATAATAGGGTATCACTAATTTAATCTAGAGAGTTAAGCTATGAGTTACGACCCAGTTATTATGGACTTTATCACAATGTTTATGGCTATGGTCATTGCATTATTCATCTTCTTTTGTTTCTTATACGGCTATACCAACCCAGATAAGGTAGAGCCATTAAAATTTTCTGATAAGTTTGAACTAGGGTACATTGAAGATAAAAATCCTCAAGCACAATCATCGTTACAGTCAGTACAATATGATGAACTTGAAGACCTGCAAAGGCAAGTCAAGATTAGAAAACTTAAACAACAACTAAAAGAAATGGATAGTCCAAAACCCCAACGTACCAAAAACAGATCAGAACCTAAAAAAGAGACTAATCCAATTATCTTAGATTGCATTGACGCAATGATCGCTATGGGAGAGAAGAAGTCTGTGGCTAGAGCTACAGTACATAAGTATTTTATAAACAATCCAAACACAAAAAATGTAGAAGATTTTCTATCAGGAGTATTTAAACGATGAGAATTAACTTACAAGCACCAATCAATCAACTTGGATACGGAATCGCAGGAACAAACATTCTCAAAGCATTGCAAGCACAGGATGTAGAGGTTTCATTCTTTCCCATTGGTCAACCTCAAGTCACCAATCAGGCAGACGCAGATGCGGTCAGGAAGGGAATGGAGACTGCTCAGACGTTTGACTCACAAGCACCCTGTATTAAAATCTGGCATCAGAACCAGATGGCAGAACGTATAGGGTCAGGTAAGTTTATTGGCTTTCCTATCTTTGAGTTGGATACGTTTAGCGACTTGGAGAAGCACCATCTAAATTCCTGTGATGAGTTGATGGTTTGTTCAAAGTGGGCTAAACAAGTGTGTCTGGATCAGTTGTATATGTCTCCCAACGGTCATACATACTTAGATGCTGACGCAAAAGTTCACGTTGCACCTCTTGGTGTAGACGCAGGACTGTTCCCGCCAGCACCAGTAAGGCAGGACGATAAAACAATCTTCTTCAACTGTGGCAAGTGGGAAATCCGTAAGGGTCACGATATTCTCATTAACGCTTTCAAGAAAGTGCTTGAGCATGGAGAAGATGCTGAATTGTGGATGATGTGTGACAATCCATTTAATACCCCCCAAGAGGATGCAAAATGGAAGCAACTATATAACCATCCAAAAGTTAGATGTATTTCTCGCGTTGATACGCAGCAAGAAGTGTATAATATAATGTCACAAGTAGACTGTGGAGTGTTCCCTTCTCGCGGAGAAGGCTGGAATCTAGAACTATTAGAAATGATGGCTATGGGAAAGCACGTAATAGCCACAAACTATTCTGCTCATACTGAATTCTGCAACGAAGAAAACTGCGGTCTAATAAATATTACAGATACAGAACCAGCATTTGATGACAAATGGTTCTTTGGTCAGGGTGGTTGGGCAAAGATTGAGGCTCATCAAGAAATGTTTCTTTATATAAAGATGATGAAATTTATACTTGACAAAAAGAATACAACGAATTGGGCGGGCGTAGAGACATCGTTAAAATTTAGCTGGCAAAACACAGCGAAAGAGATAATAAAGAATGTTTGAAAAAGAAAGCGACGATATTAAAACCAGTGTAACATTTTTCACCACTGGTGACGGATCTATTCATATAGACATCAGCTTATCAGATTACGATAAAGATACTATGAAAAGCTTTGCAAAATTAGTTTCATCATTAACCCTGCCACAGATTCAGCTAGAGACAATAACAATGGCGAAAGAGGGGTTATTAGCAGACGGAAACGACGAGGCTTGCGAAGAATTTTTAGTAGCGATAGCTGAAAATTCAATAAAACAAAAGTTATTTACAGATAATTCAAGTAAAAATAAGGAGGAAAACGAACCTTGCATTAAACCATCAGACATGTTATAACAAACCAGAGAGGGTGATACAATGAACAAGACTAAAAATATAGGTTGGCAGAAGTACGAGGATGTCCTAGAGAAACAAGTCAACTCTCCGATTATAGATCAACTTTATAAGTCTGTAATCGCTGCTACTATGAATCAGGAAGATTTAGAATCTGAAGAAAGTTCTAATTTGTATGGAGAAATACCCCAAGGGAGTGAGGAAGATTACGAAAGCGCTGTGTTTACACTAGACAAAGATTTTTCTCAAGAAATATTACTGGCTACAAACTATGACTGCTGGATTGGTCACACAGATTTTAATCTTACTCACAGCATAAAGAACACTTTAAATAAAATTGAAGGAATAGAAGTATTAAAAATATTCAGTAGATATAGATTTTTTATTGGGGTTGGACGAATGTTTGATTTCTCAGACGTTAGGAAAGCCGTAGAAACAGAACTTAATCAAAGCAAAGGAAAAGAAATTGAATAATAATGTTGACAACTACGAGATAGATTGTATCTCTCAGATCATGCAAGATCTAAACGTTGAGAAGTTAGGACTAGACGTGACAGAGAAAGATGTAATTTGTATAATTAAAAAAGCATGTGGCTCTTTCATAAAGTCTCTGAGCAAAGAAGAGATATGCACATGCTGCTTGAATGGACTGTGGAAAGCAATAACAAAGTACAAGGTGGGTAGTAAGTGTAAATTTACAACATATTTGTACAAAGGTGTAGTCATGGAGTGTTTGACGCAAAAAAAGTTTAACGCCAATAAGCACAGTAGTAAACAGATTCACAGTAATATTCCTATGCAATTTAATGAATTTATGTCTATTGACATGGTAGATGAAATAAATCATAAGTGTCAAGATCCCGACATTATTCTTGATAGATACTACAAAAACATGACGATTAGAGAGATTGCACAAAATAAGGGTGTTTGCGGAGAAACAATTAGAATTAAAATCAAAAAAAATCTAAAAAAACTCCGTAAATCTATCAAAGAAGGTGTATAATAGTAAGGACAAAAAGGACTATATATTATGGACAAGTCAGGATAATAAAACCTAACTTTAAAGGGTTATAAAATGGCTTTACGAAATGCAGTTGGTGGTGCTTACAGTGCCGCAACAGTTAAAAACAACAACGGAACTATCGTCAAGGGTGGAAATGCTGCTTCTGACGGTCCCGTTACTAAGGTTCTGGGCGTTAACGACTTGGCGGATGACAGAGGTGAATCCTTTGGCTCCAAGGTTGTAGCAAATGATGGTACTGGAGGAGCTACTACTGACAGAGTAGGAGTAGCTAAAGCACTATCTGGTGGAACACTTGCGTTTAACGCTAGTGCAACACAGTGGGTTATGCAGGGTGGAAATGTTACAAGTACGCTTTCCGGCGCTGCAAATGACGTGCTTAAAGGTGGTGCTAGAGACTTCAACGGCGACATCAATGATGAAGCAGCAGAAGTAGCAAGAACTAAGATTAGCGATAGATTAATCGGATCTAAATCTGATGAAGCATTTGACATTACAGCTAGACCTAGCACCCAGATTGTTCCGGGTAGAACTAAAGGTACTGGCGCGGGTAATGCAACAACTCTTGTCAACCCAGCAGACGGAACTGCGGCTGTTGCTACAGAGATTGCGGCATCCAGATCTGTTCCGGGCGAGCTTATCTACCAATTCGGTGGAGCAACTCCGAAACTTGACGACTATAAAGCCAAAAACGCAAATGAGTAAACCCTCATTGGTTTTATGCCTAGCCTCCTAGTGGGGCTAGGCTTCTTTTAAGCACGAGGGTAAAATGATAACTTCAGAAGAGGCGACAGCAATTGCCACGCTGTCTGGGGCGGCGTTGTCAATAGCAATTTTTTTATATAAAGTATTTAAATCAAGTAAAATTTTTTTAAAAGATCAAGAAGAAATAAGATCAGCTATAGAAACTATTAGGTCAGAAGTTACTCATAACGGTGGTAAATCCTTAAAAGACACTGTTGGGCAACTTAAAAAAACCTGCGATAGAATAGAAGTACGACAAAAAGTATTAGATCAAAGATCAAAAGCTGCTCTGCATTATACTAACCAGCCGTTGTTTGAAACAGATAAAACTGGAAAACTAATATGGTCTAATGAATCTTTTAGAGAGATCATTAAAGATTACTCCAGTAGTATTGAAGGACACGACTGGGTTGCTCTGGTTGACGAAGGAAAGAGGGAAGGGTTTTTAACGGAGTTTAAGTCCTGTTTAAAGATGTCTAGGAAGGTGGATGTAGAAACAAATTGTGTAAATGGCACTACGATACATTTTGTTGGATATCCATACAAAACAAGTAGCACTTCTCACGAAGGCTTTTTAATTCATTTTTACAAGGAGAAATAATATGGACGAAGGTTCAAAAAGATTTAAGTTAAATTGGAGCGATCTAACAGTCGTAGTAAAGAACGCGATATTGGTTGGCGGTGCAGCAGCATTGACTGTTGTAGCTGAAAACCTACAAGTTGTAGACATTGGATTGTATACACCGCTTGTAGTTCCAATCATCGCCGTGGCTTTAGACACTGCAATTAAATGGCTTAAAAATGCTGAATAAACATTAAAGGAAATCAAATGGAATTTAATTCACCACGCTCAATCTTAAATGCGTATCGCGAAGGTTTTGAAGGTAGCGTATGCGATCCAGAAGAAACCGCAGAGTTGCTAGGTAAATTAAAAACTCCATTGTTTGGCGCTGCGGCATACAGACTTTCTGGGGCGGGGGAAGGCAAACTTTCCCTCCCCTTTAAGTCTCTTCTTAAATTTGATCCAGATTTTGGACCAGCGGAACGCCAGACAACAGGAGACTGCGTATCTCACGCCACAAGAAATGCTGTTGACTTGACTAGATCTGTTGAGATTGATATTAAAAAAGAATCGGAAGACTTCGTATGTAGAAGTGCAACCGAGGCTATATATCAAAGCAGGGGTCACAGGAAGCAGGGCATGACATGTTCTGGTGCAGCCAGATACATAAATGGAAAAGGAGGTATTCTACTCAGAAAAGACTATGGCAAAGTAGATTTATCTAAATATAATTCTAGCCTTGGTGCTAATCTAAGAATACCAAGTAGTATTTATATTGATGAGGCTCACAAGCATCCCGTAGAAACAATCTCAATGATAACCACTATTCAGGAAGCAAGAGATGCTTTAGCAAACGGCTATGGTATTTCAGTCTGCTCTGGGTATGGGTTTTCTAGTCGTAGAGATTCAAAGGGTATAGCCAAGCGGTCTAAAGGTTGGGCGCACGCGATGGCTTGGATAGCATGTGACGATACCCGCAAGAGACACAACGAGACATTATTTCTAGTTCAGAATAGTTGGGGCAAATGGAACAGTGGCCCTAAAATTCACGATCAGCCAGAAGGAAGTTTTTGGATAAGAGAAAAAGACGCTAGAGGGATGTTGGCTGAAAACTGGGGTTCATGGGTATTTAGTAACGTTGATGGATTTCCTGCTCGGAACTTACCAAGTTACAACTTTACAAAATTCCTATAAGGTAAATAAATATGAACATGCTAAAATTACTCTGGGTGGCAATCTTATGCTTGTCCACTGCGGGTTGTATTCAACCAAGTAAACCACAGTATAAAGACACTAAAAAACTTAGAGCTTACATCTCAACGGGTTTAGCTTTAAGTGTCATGACAAAACCGTTTGTTCCAGACGATGAAGATGAAGCTGAAATATGTGATGGATCTGGTTGGATTACTCACGGGGATGGTCACAGAACAGAATGTCCGGGATGTGCAGCCTGTAAAAATAAAGACACAGAGTCTCAAGAGGCTGTAGCTTTAGAGTCAGAATACTATGTTTATCACTTCGGAGCTAAATGGTGTGGCCCCTGCGAAAGATTAAAAAGTCTAACTTGGAAGAACCAAGAAGTAAAAGACTTCTTAAAAGATAGGAAAGCCAAGCTTTTTATATTTGATGCAGACAATAAAGAGCATGATAAATTTTTTGATTACTACAAAATTAAGTCATATCCAACTATTCTGTTGGTAAACAAGCAGAAACTATCTAGTATTCTATATAGAGGTGTGGGATACAAACCTTCAAGCGTAATGATAGAATCACTTGGAGAAAAAATTCCACTATCTGTTTTAGAAAAGGGTAAAGATGAGTGATAAAGATTATTCACAAGTATCTTTAGTAGCCACCAGAATACAAGCACACCTGACAGGTAAAAAGTTTGCTTTTGATCCAGCTACTCTAACTTTAATTGTAAGCCTTATTATTAACCTCGTAAGACTTTGGTGGACATGTAGAAGTACACAGAACACTAAGTCAGAGCTTAGAAATCCATCTTTGCTTTTTAAGCTTTTCCTAAAAAGAGAAATTAGAAAACAAGTTAAAGATAAGAAACAACGTAAGAATATGTATAACGCTTTTATTAGCGTTGCACCAACGCTGTCGGAATATGAACTTAACAATATTTTAAAAGAAATTGGAGGAAAGAGATGACTACTTTTCAGTGGATCATGATAGGTCTTGCTACCGCCGTATCGCTTCCATTGGTTTGGAGGTTGGCTAAAGATTTGTTAGAAGCAGTGATTCCTATATCACCACAAATTAATATTAAGCCAATTATATCGCCAGATAAAAAAGATAAGGAAACGGACATAGAAAATTGTGACGGATTAGTAGATATCGTAGAGTGCTGGGAGCATCTCACAAACTCCTGCGAGGCACATGGAATGGTACAAGCCACAGCAGCACTTAAAAGAATCTTCCCACTCTTTGTTGTGGTGGAAGGTTTAGATGAGGAGATTGAATAATGAGTGATAAAATTAGAGTGGCGCTTATTTGTTTAATACTAGCCGTTGGTCTATTTGGAGAAAAAGCATTTGATTCATTGTCAGAAAAAATTGACAATTCAAATACTGCTGTTAATGTAGACGAGCCTTCACTAGAGAATAAAGATTTGGTAAAAGATATTGTTGCTGTTGACTTCTTGTCAGATGACGCAGAGCTAGTATCAGAATACTTTATTCAATTAGCTGATGTAGTAGAAAGAGACGACAATATTATAGAAAGTACGGGTCAGTTTGCAAACTTCAACCTTTTGTCGGGTGTCTTATATTTTGACTCAACGTTTGCAGACAGGTATGATAACCTTGGAGAAATGGTGGAAGAGGCAGTAGAAAATTCAGTAGGCTTAGAAGATGTAAGTTTAACGCCAGACAAGAGAGAGTCTTTAGTAGAAACATTAAGAGCAATAGCATGGGGCGTTAATCAATGATACTTGATCGGCTTATAGAATCCGTAATGGATAAGTACGGTATTGAGACAGAAGACATTGAAAAAGTTAAAAAGATAATACGAAAAGTAAGATTTACAAAAAGAAACGGAGATGACTACATGATTATTGATATTGGGGAAGGTGTAGAACTCAGTATTAAACAAAAAAGTCAGTAATCCACAATACAAAGAACCCTTCTATCGCTTGCGAATAGAGGGGATTTTTTTATACTTTGGGGTTGACAATTACAAATGTATAGACTATAATGGTTTATATATTATTCATATCAAATCAATAATCGTGAGACCATAAATGCAAGTTACGAAAAGAGATGGTGTTAAAGAAGATTTTTCTGTTGAAAAGATCCACAAGGTAGTGCAGTGGGCAGTTAAAGGAATAAATGGTGTTTCATTATCTGACGTTGAGATGAACGCAAACCTTTCTCTGTATGATGGAATAACTAGCTCTGAAATACACCAAGTTCTAATTAAATCAGCTAACGATTTAATTTCTACATCTGCTCCCAACTATCAGTACGTTGCAGCTAGACTGCTAAACATGCAGCTTAGAAAAGAAGTATGGGGCTACGGAGATCAGCCTACAGATTTTCTACTGTTCTTACAAAGAAATGTAGACAATGGAGTATACGATCCAACAATACTAGAAAAGTGGGACACTAAAAAAATAGACTCACTTGGAAAATACATTAACCATAGTCGCGATGACTTATTTACATACGCTGGCTTACAGCAAATGATTGATAAGTATCTAGTAAAAAATCGCAGCACTGGACATATATACGAAACCCCTCAGTTTGCTTACATGTGCATTGCCATGTGTTTGTTTGATGATATTAACGAAGTGAAAAAAGCTTATGACTGTTATTCTACATTCAAAATTAATCTTCCTACTCCTATTATGGCTGGTGTTAGGACTAATATACGTCAGTTCTCCAGTTGCGTTCTGGTTGACGTTGATGATAATCTTGACGGTATATTTTCGTCTATTCATGCGGTTGGCAAGTACACGGCAAGACGAGCAGGGATCGGACTCAACATCGGAAGAATGAGACCGATCAATTCACCCATTAGGGGTGGCGAGGTTATCCACACAGGACTCATTCCTTATCTAAAGAACTTTGAGTCGGCTGTTAAATCAACGTCCCAGAACGGCTTACGTGGAGGCTCTGCTACGGTGCATGTTCCTTTCTGGCATTATGAAGTTGAGGACATTCTTGTATTAAAGAACAACGCTGGAACTGACGACAATAGGGTTAGAAAACTAGACTACAGCCTTCAGTTCTGTAAGCTGTTTTACGACCGACTAATTGCGAATGAAGACATCACGCTATTTAGTCCTCATGAAGCAAAAGGTTTGTATGAAGCATTTGGAGACAATAAAAAGTTTGAAGAACTTTACTTAAAGTATGAAAACGCAAGGTCTCTGAAATTCAAGAAGAAAATTCCTGCCAGACAGTTAGCTCAAATCTTTGCTAGGGAAAGACTAGAGACAGGTCGTATCTACAGCATGAACATTGACTCAGCTAATGCACACGGGTCGTGGGACATCCCTTGTTATATGTCTAACCTGTGTCAAGAAATTATACATCCAACAAAACCTATTCAGTCTATTGACGATCAAGATGGTGAAATTGGAATATGTATTTTATCAGCGTTAAATCTTTTAGAGCTATCTAACGAGAAGGACATAGAAGATGCTTGCAGAATGGCGGTTAGAACTCTTGAGGCTGTTATTGATTATCAAGACTACCCTGTAGCCGCCGGAGAAAACTTTACCAAAAACCGAAGATCTTTAGGGATAGGCGTGACAAATCTGGCAGGCTTCTTGGCAAAAAATAAATTAAACTATAGCGATGACCAAGCGTTAGAACTTGTACATGAAACAATGGAGCAAATTCAATGGAACCTCATCAATGCTAGCTGTGAGCTTGCAGAAGAAAAAGGTGCATGTGAAAAATTTGCAGACACAAAATACGCCAAGGGACTTTTGCCTATAGACTGGTATAAAAAATCTGTTGACGAATTAGTAAAACCTGAGTACAATATGGATTGGGAGGATTTACGTGAAAGAGTTAAGAAGTATGGCTTACGACACTCTACTCTATCTGCTATCATGCCTTGTGAGTCTAGCTCCGTTATTCAAAACAGTACAAACGGAATTGAGCCGGTCAGATCCCTGCTGATTCACAAAAAAGCAAAGAACGGAATTCTCAAGCAACTTGTTCCAAATTACCATCTACGTAAAAATTATTACACTATGGCTTGGGAAATGACTGACAACAAGGGAATGATGAACGTTGCTGCTGTTATACAAAAGTTCGTAGACATGAGTATGAGTACTAACTTATACTATAACTACTCTCATTATGATGACGGCAACATCCCACTAAGTGTTTTAATTAAAGACCAAGTGTACGGATATAAATACGGACTGAAAAACTTTTATTATGCCAATACGCCAGACGGCGATGGTGACACAGAGAAAGAAATGAACTGCGAATCTGGAGCATGTGCAATATGAAAACTATCTTTAATACAAAAAATGTAGACCCTATGAGTCAACCTCTATTTCTTGGTAAAGACCTTGGGGTTCAGCGATATGATGTAGTGAAATATCCTATTTTCAAAAGTCTTGATAGCAAGCAGATGATGAACTTCTGGAGACCAGAAGAGATTGAACTAAAGAAAGATCGCGGCGATTTTAAAGAGATGTCGCCTAACGAAAAGTTTATCTTTACATCTAACCTCAAGTATCAAACGATGCTAGATAGCGTTATCTGTAGAGGTGTACCAACTCTACTTGAGTTTGTTACTAATACAGAGCTTGAAGCATGTATGATGACTTGGCAATTCTTTGAGAAGATTCACTCACAGAGCTACAGCTATGTCATTCAAAACGTTTTTGCCGACAGTTCAGAAGTTTTTGGTGGAATTTATGAAGATAAAGAGATTATGAAGCGGGCAAACAGCGCCATTGCAGACTATAATAACTTGATGGGAATGTCTTGCGGTACTAACAAGACTTCTGATATTAAAAAACAAATCTACATGACGGTTGTAAGCATCAACATCTTAGAAGCTATACGCTTTTATGTAAGTTTTGTTTGTAGTTTTGCATTTGCAGAAAATAAAAAGATGGTGGGTAACGCAGACATTATTAAATTAATTAAACGCGATGAAGCTTTACACTTAGCTAGCACTCAAAACATTCTTAAAATTCTACACACAGAAGAATCAGAAGGTTTTATAAACACGGCAAAGCAGTGTCAAGGAGCAGCAATTGAGATGTTTGAAAGAGCCGCACAAGAAGAAAAAGAATGGGCTTCATACCTGTTTAAAGATGGCTCAATTATTGGATTAAATGAACCTGTGCTTCATCAATACATTGATTGGCTGTGTATGAGCAGAAGAAAAGCAATTGGTCTACCTTACGACAACGCTGGTAAAAACCCAATTGCAGGCTGGACTCAAGCTTGGATGCAAAGCGAAAGCGTACAGGTTGCCCCACAAGAACATGAAATTACTAGCTACAAAATAGGTGCTAGTAAAAATGATTTAGACGATATGGACTTAGGAGATTTTTCACTATGACTAATAATTCAGAGAACTGTATTCACGACCAAATAGCCAGAACAGAACAGCTTGCTTTACAAGTAAAGAAAAATAATAATTGCTGTAAATCTAAAGTAATTAAAGCTGTGGTTGAAACAGTTCATGGTATAAAAGAAAAATTTGAAATAGAACAAAGCTGCTGTGACAGGCAAGGCTTTACAAGAAAAGACAAAGATTTATACACACTTGTAGAGAAGGTTATTAGATGGCACTATGACAGAAATTTAATAAATGGCAGTACAGATAAAGACCAAGTATTAAAATTGTCACAAGAGCTTGGAGAGCTTTCCGACAGCGTGTGTAAAGGTAAAGACATAAAAGACGACATAGGAGATATGTTAGTCGTTATGATAAACATCGCAGAGAGAAATGGAGTAATACTCTCTGAGTGTTTAAACAAGGCTTGGGAAGATATCAAAGACAGAAAAGGAAAGATGGTTGACGGCGTTTTTGTAAAGGAGTCCGACCTTTAAATTTTATTACTACAAGGGTAATACATGAAAACTACTAAAAGACAACGTAGAGATGAGCTTAAAAAAACTAATAATCAAAAACTTAAACCCTTACAAGCTAAGACGGAGAATCAAAAAGATTATATAATATCTATCGTGGAAAATGATATAGTATTTTGTTCTGGACCGGCGGGATCAGGTAAGTCCTATATTGCGGCTGGAATTGCAGCACACCATTTACACAAAGGAGAGATAGAGAATATTATAATCAGTAGACCACTTGTTTGTACGGGTAAAGATATCGGATCTCTCCCCGGAGAAATGGGCGAAAAGATTGCACCGTATCTATTACCAATGAAAGAAAACTTTAAACACTTTCTAGGACAAAGTTACTACGGTCATTATTCTAATCGCGGGCAAATTCAGTATAAACCATTAGAGGTTATGAGGGGATCAACCTTTCACGACTCTTATATGATTTTGGATGAAGCCCAAAACTGCACTGAAGATCAAATTAAGATGTTTGTGTCTCGTATGGGTCAGAACTCTAAAGTTTTAATAAATGGAGACATTGAGCAGAACGATCTTAGGGGTAGAAGTGGACTGTCATACTGTATGAACAAGCTAGAGAGAGTTGAGGGAATAGGTATTTCTCACTTAACATACGAAGACATTCAGAGAAACGGAATTATAGGAAGATTTTTAAGGGCATTGGAGAACTAAATGTTATACGACTACGAATGTGCAGATTGCGAGCATTTACTAGAAGATGTTTATCAAAAAGTATCAGATGAGCCACTAAGTAAATGCCCTTGTTGCGGGAAGGACTCTCTTAGGAGGGTTATCAGCGGAGGAGCTTATGCGTTTGTTACCGGTGGAAACACCATCGGTAGTCTGATAGATAAAAACACTAAAAATAATAAGAGTCAAATTCAAGAACAACAGCAAAAAAAATCTGAACAAGCACCAAAATCAGAAACTCCTTGGTATAATAATTCTGGTTCTGCTTCCGCAAAAGAAATAAGTAAGATGAATAAGAAACAAAAAGCAGACTATATCATGAGGGGTAAAAAATGAAATACATACAAAAACATACAGAATTCTCAGAGACAAGTAGACAAACAATATCTTTTAACAAAGAAGGCGAAGCTACAAAAGTAAAAAATAAAGAAAAAGTATATGCATCCCAAGTTTCGGTTGTAAAAAACAAGAATGAGTTATACTATATTAGGGTGCATCAAAACAGCCCCTTTGACCCAATGGGTACTTACAGCAAAAGGAACAGCGCTTGGGTTGAAACCAAGATGGAGCAAGTCTCTAAGACAACGTTTGATTTTTATATGATGTATTTAAGAACTAAAAATTCACTTTATATGACAAGGGCTAGGAGAGGATTAACAAATGACTAAAAAAGGACCATTAAGCAAAGCAGAAAAACACTACATTGAAAGTTTCTGCGGAAGTACAGATGTGCAATCACTATGTAAGGATTTGGATAGAGCTAAATCTATTGTAAACAAATATGTAGACGAATGTAAAGACAAAAATAAAACTCCACTAGCTGAACAATTTGCTTCAAGTAGGGGGGCAACAGTGATGACAGAGAACGCATCAAGCATGGGTGACGAATTTAGAAAGAAAGTAAATCATACTTCAAGATCCAAAGGTTGCACCACGAGTATAAAATGAAACATCACAAATTTTTAAAAGCGTACAAGACAGACAAAAACGCCACTTGGATAAAAGTAAAACTTAGTGACGAAACCGAGTATTACTTTTCAAATCATAGGCATTGGCTTGACATCAAGAAAACCTGCGATAAAGAGGATTTAAATGTAGTAGAACTACAGATGTCCTTTAAGTCACATAATATTGAAATAGATCTAGCAGATATTGATGCTATATATTTAGTAAAATCTGTACTAGGAATGATGGGTGGAATTACAAACCACTACATAACTATAGGTAGATTGATAGATGGTGAAATGCACAAACAAATGTATCGTGTGCCAGAATTAACTGATGAAAAAAGCGAGGTAGTGGGTATTGATGAATGTTTTACAGAAGCGATCATTTATTATGACAAAACGAAAGAGAACAGACAAGAGCAAGTATAAGCATCAAAGCACAGGAGAATACTGCACATGCGCGGCTTACGTAGCAGAGATAATGTGCATGAGAAATGCTGAGTATAAAAATAAAGGATCTCTACCTTACAAATTCTGGAGTAAAAAACCTTGGGATTGGACGTTTAAAAAACAACTAATCGCAGCTAACAAAATCTTAAAAAACATCAGTGAGAAAGCGTTGGTAAAGGCTATCCATTCGCCAGAATTTAAATCTATATTTTCTTTGAATAACAAGAGAGCAAAGACTATTATAAATAAGTACGCACTCTTGGCAGATAAACAAGAAGATACAAGTCAAAAGATAGAGTTTAAGAAAAATCCCAAAAGTAGAAGTAAGACCTTTGGAAAGAAATCAAAATTGGACAAACTTAGGAGCATAGAGCTAGATGCCGAGAAAAAAGACGACAAAGACAATAGTTGAAGATGGCGACTTGATTGTTGGACAGCTTACTAAAAAGTATGGAAAAGTCATTCAGTCTGGAACCAAAGTTTTAGAATCTCTTGAGTCATACGAAACTATTAGTGTGAGTCCAGCGCTAGACATTGCTCTAGGTGGAGGCTTGAGAGAAGGTCAAGTTGTTGTTATGACCGGCGATCCGAAGACAGGGAAAACGACAACAGCACTTTACGCTGCCGCAAAAGCACAGGCCAAAGGCAAGAAGGTATACTATCTAAATACAGAGGGTCGTCTAACCAAGCAGAACTTTAATGGTATCAAAGGTCTTGATGTTGATGCAATTCAAATTGTGCAAGCTACAGATGATACGCCCATTGTCTCTGCGGAAACATACCTCAATATCATGGAGCGTCTTATCAAAGAAGAAGAAAACTTGTTCTTGATTTGTGACTCTACATCCAACATGGTTCCACAGGATGAGATTGACGGTGAGATTCGCACGGGTGTTCGTAACGCTCTACCGCGACTGTTGTCTATGTTCTTTAAACGTATTAGCGGCGATGTCTCTAGGATGAAAGTCATTGCTGTATTCATTACTCACAATATCGCTAACACTGGTGGATCACGCTTTTCTCCTAGCAAGATGGCAGATTGTGGTAACATGCTACAGTTTCAAGCTGGAACTAATATGATTATTACTCATCGTGGAAAGTGGGAAGTCCCCAAAGAGTCTGGAAATCACGTTGGTCAAGTTGCTAACTGGGTAATTAAGACATCTGCTGCTGGCGGTACTCCTATGAGTACAGCCTCAAGTTGGATTCGTTACGGCATAGGTATTGACGAAGCTCAAGAAATTGCACAAACAGCCACAGAGTTTGCTATGATCTCAGCAAAAGGCGCTTGGTATACAATCACTTGCTTTGTAGACAATCAAGATGACCCAGTAGTTAAAAGCTGGATAGTTGAAAACGAAGTAGAGGATGTTGAAAAGGCTTTTAAATTTCAAGGCATGGAAAAGATGGTTAAGTTTTTAAACAATAACCCAGCCCTTCAAGACTATTTAATCTCTCAGGTCAGAGAGATGTTGCTATGAAAGTCTTAGGACTAAACGGTAGAGAATATAATCTTGACACTAAGAAATATCTTACCAGCAACCGGAGCAAGCGTAGCTTCTATCACTTACAAGCTAGGGAGCTTATAATTCCTTTATTCCATCCCTATCAGATACTTGAAGAAGTTACGCTTCCCGGTTCTTCTATGAAAAAATCTAAGTTAGCTCTTGACTTTTTGATTCCATCGTGTACAATAGCTATAGAGGTACATGGAGAACAACACTTTAAATATACCCCATTCTTTCATAAGAGTAAAATAGGATTCGCACAAGCTAAAAAGCGAGATCTAGATAAGAAAGAGTGGTGTAGAATAAATGATATTGAATTAGTAGAGTTACGCTGGGACGAAGATCCAGAATATTGGAGAGAAAAAATTGAACGCAGCAGATAGACTACAAAAGTTTTTAGAAGGTATACAAACATACATAGCTGGTGCTAATATAGCTCCCACTAGTTTTAACCCACAGTTTGCGATTGCAGAAACTTTAAGTATTGAAAACATGGAGAAGCTTACTCAAGATGATTGTTTTAACTATGCCTATCAACTTTATCAATATGCAGATCACATAGCTTGGTCTAGATCGCAGAGCGAAAATGTTGTTAGGTGGTGTAAACAAAATCTTGGAAGTATTGTTGCTCACGAGGTGACACAAATTGATATACAGTTCATGAAATACGAAACAAAAGTTGACCTTATAAAAAGAGATAATGACATAGCTAAAAACATTAATGAGTGGCTTATAACAGCGGAAAGTAGGCTAGAGCTACTAAAAAGTAGAGAATATAATGTTCGCCGCAAGGCAGATATTCTAATTGAAAAAGGAAGAAGAAAATGAATTTTGATGACTTTGTTGCCTCTTTGTCGGACGAGCAGAAACAGAAACTTATGCAAGGTCTGATGGGGGCGTCAGAAAAAAAACCAATAGAGGAAGCGGTTTCCTCAAAACCTCAGTCCAGTGTGACGGAGGACTTTAGAGTAAAAAGAGAACAGGTAGTAACCGGGAAATCTCCAGTGAAATTTAAAAAGAACAAATGGGAAGATCAAGGAGAGTTTCAAGAGGTTGAAACTCCAGATTTTAAAAGAACACCTAGAAAAAGAAGCGCACCAAATAAAAAGACAGTAGAGTGTCATGTTTGTGGTAAAGAGTTTACCATGAATGCAAACTTAGTTTATGGCGAATACATGAGATGCAACCGTTGCACAGGAAGATAAAATGACAACTACCCTATCTGATATAGGCGCTGAAAGAGCAGTTCTTGCAGGATTGTTTTCTTACGGTTTTGAATCCTATGTTGAAATATCAGATCTAATTGATCACTCTAGCTTTAGCCATAAGAACAATCAAGTTCTATATAAATGTGTAGAAAAGATTTTAGAGAACGAAGCAGACGTTGATATTCCTGCAATACTATCTGCTGCGGAGCAATTGGACTTAATAGAGTCTATAAACACACCGCAAGAATTAGAGTATATTAAATCTTTAATTGACTATCCGGTTAAGAAACAGAATGTAATCTACTTTGCTGCTCAAGTAAAAAAGTTTGAGTTTGCACGTAAAGCAAAAAGAATCGCCAAGAAGATAGGATCAGATATTGACTCTATCAATGGCGACGAAGGAATTGACGATATTATCGGTTTAATTGAGAATCCACTTATGGATTTTCTCAGAGATGATGACACTGGTGAAAAACCTGAAAAGTTAGGAGACGACATAGATGAATATTTTGAATTTCTTATGGAAAACAAATGCGATCAAATCGGATTGTCTAGCGGATTTCCTAGATTTGATGCTGTTGTTGGCGGTGGCTTGCGGCGCAAGTGTGTTGATCTGGTTTCTGCAAGGCCCGGAGTTGGTAAGTCAGTATTTGCAGATAATGTAGCACTACACAATGCTCGTAAAGGCATACCCGTTCTCATGCTTGATACCGAGATGAGCAAGGAAGATCACCTAAACAGAATCGTATCAAACATTAGTGGCGTACCAATTCAGGAAGTTGCAACAGGTAAATTCTCTGAGGATGATGAGAAGTTTATAAAAGTCAAAGAAGCCATAGAAGAAATCAGAGATATCCCATACACTTATGTAAGTGTTGCTGGCGCGCCGTTTGAAACTATCCTAAATGCAATTAAAAGATGGGTGATGCACACGGTAGGACAAGACGACAACGGCAAAACAAACGATTGCTTGGTTGTATATGATTACCTAAAACTTATGTCTTCGTCGGGCATATCAAATAATATCCAAGAGTACCAAGCTCTTGGTTTTCAGATCACCAACTTGCACAACTTGGCAGTAAAGTTTGACTTTCCATGCCTTTCATTTGTGCAGTTAAACAGAGATGGGATCACCAAAGAGTCCACAGACGCTGTAAGCGGATCTGACAGACTTATTTGGCTATGTACGTCATTCTCTATATTTAAATTAAAATCAGCAGAGGAGCTTGCTGAAGATGGTCCCGGAGCAGGTAATCGCAAGTTAGTAACTTTAAAAGCTAGACATGGATCTGGGCTTATGGATGGTAACTATATCAACATGAATATGATAGGTTCTCATTCGCAATTGATAGAGTTAAGAAGTAGAGATGAAATTAGAGAGTCTCCAGATGCAGATGGTGTAATTGAAGGTTCTGAGTTACCGTTTGATTTAGATGAGGAATAACAATGAAAATTGATACAGATATAAAGCTAGACTTTGATGATGTCTTACTCGTACCACAAAGGTCGGCAGCGGCAAGTAGAAAGGAAGTAGACCTAACGCGAAGGTTTAACTTCTATCATTCCTCTAAGGAGTGGCATGGCGTTCCTATCATGGCGGCAAATATGGATACTACGGGAACATTTAAGATGGGTACTGCCCTCAGTGTGTATGAAATGATTACATGTCTACACAAGCACTACAATGGAGAAGTTATAGAAGATTATTTTAAATACTATAACGTTGAAAATAATGTTTGGGTTAGCGTTGGGATGGATTTAGATCATGAGCTAGAAAAACTGTTTCATATAGAAGATAGAATAAAGTCTTCACCAAATATTTGTATTGACATTGCAAACGGATATACAGAAAGATTTGTTGACTACTGTGCTAAGATTAGATTAGAATTTCCTGATTCAATTATCATGGCGGGTAATGTGGCGACTCCAGAAATGGTATCAGAGTTAATTTTACATGGCGAAGTTGACATCGTTAAGGTTGGCATTGGTCCCGGTTCTGCATGTACCACTAGATTAAAAACAGGAGTTGGATACCCACAGTTATCAGCAATTGCAGAGTGCGCTCATGTTGCTCACGGTTTAAGATCAGACGCTGGTCGTCTTGGCTTAATCTGTGCAGATGGAGGATGCCGAACCGCTGGAGATGTAGCTAAAGCCTACGCTGCCGGGGCAGATTTTGTAATGCTGGGAGGTATGCTTGCGGGCGCAGAAGAGTGTGAAGGAGAATGGGAATATGAGAACGAGAAAAAGAAAAGCCTAACATTTTATGGTATGTCCTCAGAGAAAGCTCAAGACAAGCATAACGGTGGAATGAATGAATACGCTACTAGTGAAGGTAGAGTCAAGAAAGTTCCGTACAAAGGAGAAGTAAAACATGCCATCAATGATATTCTTGGGGGTGTGCGTAGTGCTTGCGCTTATACTGGCGCTACATCACTAAAAGATTTTAGTAAAACCGCAAGGTTTGTTCGTGTAAACAGGACTCATAACGACCAGAGTACTTGATGATAGATTATTATTCATTACCAAGTCAAAAATTTAGTTATCGCCATCTCTTTGAAGCAAATAGGCTGGTAGACGACTCTTTTGCTAGCGGATACTTTAGTGATCATTTAAATGAAATACAATGTGCATGGATAGCCCTAAGCGAAGATAGGGTTGTGGGGTGGGCAGCGGTTGCAGAGTGTATGCTTAGATGCGTAGTGGTTCACCCAGACTATCGTAAGCAAGGCATAGGACAAGAACTAACAAGGTTAAGATTAGAATATTTAGGCTACTGCGATAAAGTTTATTCTTATGCTTGGGTTAGGCCAGACGGGGCGTGTATGTCATGTAAAAATTTAGAAAATTTCGGATTTACATTGAACAAAGAGCTAGATGACTACTATAATAATGTTAGACAAACTTGCAAATACTGCGGAGGTGGCTGTAGATGTACGGCAAAGCAATACATAAAAATAAATCAACACTAGACTTAGCTAAAGTACGTGAGATTATTTTTGCAGATATTTACAAATTGCTAGACAGTTTTAATCTAGAATATACGCAGGATGGCGATAATATATTTATGAAGTGTCCCATCCATGAGGGTAGCGACAACCCAAACGCACTTTCTATATCATTAGATAAGCAGATGTGGAGATGTTGGACTCGCGGATGTCAAGACGATTACAAGTCTGACATATTTGGCTTTGTAAAAGGGGTTCTACAAACAGACTCTTTTTCTGAAGCGCTGAAGTATGTATGTAAACTTTACGATGTAAACGGAGCTAAAAAAGATGGTAACAGCAGCAATAATTCTGCTAGTGTTGACAATAGTGACTTTGGGCTACTTGTTCGCGCAATTAGCAGAACAGAAAGAAAGGATCAATGTGATGTCAGAGTGGAACACGTCACAAGACCAAAAACTGACGGATCTCCGTCACACTATTTTACATCTAGAGGCTATAGAAAAGAAACGTTGCAATTTTTTGGAGTTTGCGACTCTTCCGAAACCACCGGCTCCTTCAGACATAGATCAATTATTCCAATCCCAGATTCAGAAGGAAGAGAAATTGGATTCATCGCTAGAGCAACAAGAGATTTTATTCAGCCAAAGTATCTATGGTCTAGAGGATTTAAAAAGTCGCAATACTTATACAACTACCACAACGCAATACAATCCTTAGCTCATCTAAACACCCTGTTCTTAGTAGAGGGTCAGGGTGATGTATGGAGACTGTGGGAGTGCGGAGTAAGAAATGTTGTCGGTTTATTTGGTAGAGATATATCAAGTACGCAAAAAAAACTATTATTAGAAAGCGGTGCTACAAAATTAATAGTACTAACAGACAACGACCAAGCAGGTAGAGAATCTAAAATTAAAATAAAAAGAGAAATGAGCAGATTGTTCACCTTAGTCTTTCCTAAGATGTCAAGCAAAGACTTGGGAGATATGAAGCAAGAAAAAATACAAACAGAAATATTACACAATCTAGAAGGATATTATAAATGATCTTGGGAATAGCTGGGAAGAAACAGTCTGGGAAAAGCACAATAGCTAATATACTTCATGGGATTGTACTTAGTGAAACAGAAGCAATACAAGATTGGAATATTAGTAATGGTGGGAAGCTAAACATCTTGACAGACGATAAATGGGGAGAATTTGACATCTCAAGAAAAGATGATGATTTTGTATCATATGCGGAACATCACATGTGGCCCTTTATAAAGTTATACAGCTTTGCGGATACAGTAAAGTGGATGTGTACAGATTTGTTTGACGTGCCAAACGAGTGTGTCTGGGGAACTGACGAGCAAAAAAATCAGCTTCAGGAGCATTTACGTTGGGAGAACATGCCAAGATTTCAAAACATGAATCTGATGGTTAAGATGCCAATTGACGCTAGAAAGTCTTGGGGTTGGAGAGAAGGACCAATGACTTCGCGTGAGTTTATGCAATTCATTGGTACAGATATTATGCGTAAAATTTACGCACCAGTCTGGACAAACAATACAATTAGAAGAATAACTTCAGAGCAATCAGCGTTAGCAGTCGTTGCGGATGTTCGCTTTCCAAACGAAGCTAAAGCTATAGAAGAAGCTAGTGGATTAGTGGTGAGAATGAAGCGACAAGTATTTGATGACAACCACTCAAGTGAAGTGGCTCTGGACGATTACTCCTTTTCAGATTATATTGACAACCAGAATGGAAACATTCAAGACCTTGTGCGAAAGGGTAAACAACTATACAATCTTTTAAAGGAAAAAAATGCTAGTAACATACGTTAGAAGTTCATCCTACAACAATTACGATTATTGCCAAATGCAATATTTTCTAACCTACGTCTTAGGTTGGCGGTCTGATAGTGGTAAAAAAGCAGATATGGGGACTATGGCTCACAAGGTCATGGAAATTTTAGCAAGTCTTAAAAAATTTCAACAAGATAATTCCCGTAAAAAATATCTTGCGATTGAAGACGATAAGTGTGGTAAAATAAGAATAAAAAAAGAAGAGCTATACACTGATGAGTTTGTTGACGACATGACAGAGTTAGCGATCAAGAAGTACGCAGAAGGCTCTAAGCATAAATTTTATCGTGGAGATAGGAAAATAGTAAGGGAAACTGTTCAGACCTTCTTGACTCATAGTGACGGATTATTTGACCCAAGAAAAAGAAACATTTACCATCCAGAAGCTCAATTTGACATACCCATTGAGGAAGATTGGGCAAAATTTGAGTACCAAATTAACGGCGAAACAGTAAAAGGACAACTTGCGATCAAGGGTACGATTGACTTGACAACGCTTGTAGACGAAGACACTATTGAGGTTGTTGACTGGAAGACTGGACGTAGGATGGATTGGGCTACAGGGGAAGTCAAAGACTACGAAAAGCTGGAAGATGACGCTCAATTATTGCTATACTTCTACGCTATATCTAAAGTATATCCACAGTTTAAATATAGAATAATGAGCATTTTCTTTTATAAGGATAAGGAGGGAAAGGTTGACCCCACACCTTTTAGCATTTGTTTAGATAAGTCAGATGAAGCTAGATTCTTAGAAAAACTAAAGAAACGCTTTCAAGAAATACAACAGAATATAAGCCCAAAACCAATTGATCACACTAGAACTAACTTCAAATGTAAATATTTATGTCATTTTTGCAAGAATAACTTTGAAGGTAAGGATGAAAATATGTGTATAACTATAGAGAAGGCACTTAAAAAAGACGGGATGGATAAGGTAATAGAAGACTATACCGCGCCCGGATTTAACATTGGATTTTATGAGGCTCCGGGATAATGAAAATTTCTAGGATTTTTTCTTGGTTTACCATATTCACACTTTCCAGCATCTTAGCTGTTGACGCATATGTAAAAGTTGGTCGCGTTTGTGATGTCTGTAATAAAGAATGTTTTAAAGAATCTGTCTTTACAGACTTTGTTGGAGCTAAAAAGTTAAATTATCAACATGCAGACTGCGTGTCAGAATGGGAACCACTACGTAAACCAGCAGGGAAATAAAATGAAAAGAAGAGATTTTATTAAGCTAGGAGCAACTACCTTTGTTTGCGGAAATGTAACAGCGAGCTATGCAGATGATAAGCAAAAAGAAGATACCGCAGTATTATTCCTATTCCTTGGAGGCGGTGCTTCTCATATTGAGACTTTTAATCCTATACCATTTGCTCCTGCTGACCGGCGATCTGTAACAGGTGCGACTAAGACAAACGTGGCTGGTGTAGAGTTAGGCGGTTTATTTAAAGAATTATCTAAACGTACAGACAAAATTGTAATCCCTAGAGCGTTTGGGCATAGAGATCAAAATCACGCCTCTGCTGTTCACTGGGTTGTTACGGGCGAAGCTAATTTTGGGACTGGAACAAGCTCTAAATGGCCTAGCTACGGCTCTATGATGAGCAAGCATCACGGTGTAAACACAGACGATGGATTGCCTACATACGTTAAGCTAGGCTCTTACGATCACAATGGGGCGGCTTGGCTTGGCGGTAAATATACAGGCTTTGACGCGACCAGAGAGGGTCGTAAAGACTTACAGCTACTTGGTAAAAGTGATGATTTCAAGCGTAGACTCCATGCCCTTAATGTAATTGATGGTAATTTTATCGCTAAAAAACAACAGATGGCAAAGGACTGGAGTGACCTTCGTAATCAATCTGTTGACATCATCCTTGGTAATGGCTCTAAAGCGTTCCGCTACGAGAACGACAAAGATTACAACAAGTTCAAGGAAGCAACTCTTGGGCAGGATGCCCTTACTGCAATTAGATTGCTGGAGGCTGGCTCTAAGTTTGTGTCATTAAGTTATGGCGGTTGGGATATGCACCAAAATATTGGTCAAGCACTATCTACAAAACAGGTAGAGTTAGATCATTACCTTGGTAAAATTATGGATACCCTAGAAGCTAGAGGCATGTATGAGCGTGTTATGCTTGTGGTTACTTCCGAGTTTGGCAGAACCCCAAAAGTAAATCAAAATCAAGGTAGAGATCACTTTGGTAAACTAGCACCGCTTATGATTAGTTGTGGTAGCTATGAAATGGGGCGCACCATTGGAGCGTCTAGCCCCAACGCAGACGACTTTGATCAAGGGAGATGTGGGCCAGAGGATTTGGCTTGGACTATTTACGATCATCTGGACATGATGAAACCAACGCGATACACCGCTACGGACGGCAGACCCCACAGTATCGTGAAAGAAGATTCTAAAAATATTTTAAAGGACATAGCGTGAGCAAATTAATACCGGAAGCTAATAAGAATGTAACTTCATCAATAAGAAGTATGAAATATGATGAAGGGTTCAAGAAGTGGAACGTTTCTGATAAAGTCACAATAGGGTGGAATGGTGTATTGCCCATACCCCCAGAAAATACCAGTCACTTCACCATACAAGAACTAATGGATATGAGTGAGTTAACTAGAAATCTTTCATCATCTGAAAAAGATTTAGTTATCATGGTGGATGTTGATCCCAATAGCGTGTTTGAAAAAATGATAAAGAAACATAATTTAAAGAATCATAAAGATCAGCTTAAAAAAGCGTGGGGAATAATAAAGCCTATTATTTTAAACTTAAAGTGGAAATTCAATAGGCCGCGACCTTATCAGCTAGCAGAAGCGTATGGGATAGATTTAAAAGTATTAGTAACTGACACTCATCATACACCAGCTTATCCGTCTGGTCACACTGCGGAAGCTGCAATGATGGGTTATATATTAGCAGAACATTATCCACATCTTTCATCGGAAATTTTTGACAAAATAGACTTAGCTGGTAAAGCCAGAGTTTTACAGGGTGTTCATTATCCATCAGATAATGATGCATCTATGGTTATCACAGGGGCTTTGTGGCAAGACATAAAACATCACATCTTAGGAGAAAAATAATGCCAATTCCAAAAAGAAAAGACGGTGAAGACAGAAGCGAATTTATGTCTCGCTGTATGTCAGACCCCAACATGAATAAAGAATATAAAAAAGGAGATCAAAGAACAGGGGTCTGCCTATCTAAAGCCTGCGAAGGTATGGACTATGTTCAAGCAGCAGACTTCAAGTATAACTACGAAGAGTATGGATACACAGAAGAAATTACAGAAGCTAACTTTGTAGTTCCAGAAGAAGAAGATTACATTGACTATGGGGAAGATGAGCTTGTCTGGGATTTTGCAGCAGATCGTCCGGGACTATGGGAAAATATTCGCAGAAAGAAACAAAAAGAAGGCAAAAATTATAAGCCTGCTAAAACTGAAAAAGAAGGAAGACCAACTCAAGATCAGCTAAAACGCGCTCAGTCTGACGACGAGTATCTTAGTTATGCAGATCATGCAGAAGCAGACAAGCCGGGACCAAAAGATCCACGTAGAACTCCCGCCCCCAAGAAAGACCAAAAGAAAGGCTCCAAAAAGAACAAGCCTGACAGCGCAAAGGATGGTTCAGGAAAGGTCACGTTCAGCAAAGAGGTGACTGCTCAACTGTCAGCAAAGGTCAAAGAACACAACGCTAAAGGCAAAGGTTCTAAGGCTACACTGGGTATGCTCAAGGCAGTCTATCGTCGTGGATCTGGAGCTTTTTCTACTAGTCACGCCCCAAAAATGAGTCGTCATGGCTGGGCTATCGCTAGAGTAAACGCTTTCCTCAAGCTACTCAGAAGTGGTAGACCATCTAATCCCAAGTATACCACAGATAATGACCTTCTACCTAAAGGACATCCAAGAGCAGGAAAAGCCAAAGCAGACTATAAATATAAAGACCCTAAGACTGGAGAGATTTATCAGTATGAACGTCAAGGTATTTATAAAAAAGATGGACGCACTCTCATTCCTGCCAGTGCATCAAAATACCAAGGGAAAACAGTAAAATTAAATAAGCCTTTCAGAACGCCAGACGGACCAAAGAAAAGATCCGTGTACGTTAAGAATGAAAAAGGGAACGTAGTTAAGGTCAACTTTGGAGACCCTAACATGAAAATTAAGAAGAGTGATCCGGGACGAAGAAAGAATTTTCGGGCTAGACATAACTGCGATAATCCGGGGCCAAAATGGAAGGCTAGATACTGGTCTTGCAGAGCTTGGTAAATATTTTCATATTTAGATTGCATATTCAATAGGGCGGTGCTATAATATAGTACCGCTCTATTTGATTACAAACATTGAAGGAAAAAGAATATGGACTGGTTCCCCCTGTGTAATTACACACACTACTCACTACAAAAGGGCTTTTCTAAGCCACATGAGTTAGCTAAAAAATGCTCTCAAAATTCATACCCTGCATGTGGTATAGCAGACTATAAATCTATATCTGGAGTGATATCTTTTTATAAATCTTGCATCTCTAATAACATTAAACCAATCATTGGCTGTTCTTTTGATGGATTTCATCTATTCTGTAAGAACAAAAAAGGTTGGCTAGAACTTATTGAAATAGTCTCATCAATAAGTGCTGACGGAGTTGTTGACAATGGCTTGGTGGTAAGCCTGTGTAAAAATGGAAACTTTATATGTGTCGCTGAAGATGTGTCAAAGTCTCCCATAAAAGGTGAAGATTTCTATCAGAAGACTGAGTGCTTCTTAGAAACTTATTATGTGAACAGATCTGACGCACCCCTTCATAGAATTAGCCTATGCTCTGCGATGAAGACTACACTGCCAAAGGTAATGAAGAGTATAAACAATAATGAAAATATTGAAAACTCAGAGTTCTTTGAGCAAAACAACTTCTTCTTAAAAGACGATGTAGAAGTAGCAGAACTAATATTATCAGACACAAAGATTGAAAGATTTAAAGAAATATACAACAAGTGTGACAACTATGAGATATTGAACAAGCCTATGCTGCCCAACTTTCCAGCACCAAACGGAAAGTCTGAAGAAGATTACCTGAGAGACCTAGCGAGAAAAGGTTGGGTAGAGCTACTTGTTAAACATGGCAAGGTGGAAGACAAGAAAAAGAAGCAAGAATATCTTGATAGATTTTTGATGGAATTTGATGTTATAGAAAATGCCAATCTATTCGGTTATTTTCTAATCGTACAAGATATCGTTAATCATGTAAACAGCCAAGGTTGGCTATCTGGTCCGGGGCGAGGTTCCGCTGCTGGATGTCTGATATCTTACTTGGTGGGTATCACAAAGATTGACCCCATTGAATTTGATCTTCTGTTTGAGAGATTCTACAATAGCGGTAGAAACACAGAAACCCACGTATCCCTGCCAGATATTGATATGGACGTACCGGGAAACAAGAGAGACGAGATTATTACATACTTGAAAGATAAGTATGGAAATAGTAATGTTAGTCAGATGTTGACATTCGGAAGACTACAAGGCAGGAGCGCACTGAAAGAAGTGCTACGAGTTAACGCTGCTTGCGGTTTTAGCGAAATGAACGAGATAACAAAAGCCATACCTGACGAAGCTGCAATTTCAGATCAACTCGCAGAGATGGATGAGGAAGACAGATCTATTATTAGATGGTCACTAATCAATAATCCAGAAGACCTTAGAGATTATTGCTTTATTAATGATCGTGGAGAGCTTGACGGAGATTACGCAGAGTTTTTTGACCAAGCAATCAGAATAGAAGGAACATTTAAAACACAGGGTAAACACGCTGCTGGTGTCGTAATATCAGCAGAACCGTTGCACAAAGTTTGCCCTATGGTAAACCAGAAAAGCGGTGGAGAAAAAATTGCTGGTCTTGAGATGGCAGACTTAGAATCTTTAGGTCACGTAAAATTTGACGTACTCGGTATTAACTTATTAGACAAGATTATGAAAATTAAGGAACTAGTATGAACAGAGATATTATAGTATTTGACTTTGAAACAGGTGGTCGGAACCCAATGAAGTGTCAACCAACGCAAATTGCAGCGTTGGCTTTAGACGGTAGAAACTTTAGAGTCAAGGGAGAGTTCAATAGCATGATGCGTCCAATCTTGGATGACAAAAAAGCAGTCGCAGCGGGCGTTGATCCAATTGAAGAGGGTGCTTTGAAAGTTACCGGTCAGACCAGAGAACAGCTAGCTAAAGCTCCACTACCCAAAGGTGTCTGGAAAAAATTCTGTACCTTTGTAAATAAGTACAACTGGAAAAGCACACCTTATTTTGCTCCAATACCAGCGGGATTTAACATCATCGGTTATGACATGAAGATTGTAGACCGACTATGTAAGGAGTACGGACCTTACGACGACAAGAGAGAGTGTCAAAAATTATTTCATCAGATATATAAGATTGATGTAATGGACGATGTGTGGCTCTGGACAGAAGGCGACCCCAATGTTAAGTCTATTAGTATGGATAGCCTAAGAGAAAGAATGGGATTATCTAGTGAAAATGCTCACGATGCATTGCAAGATGTCAGAGATACAGCTAATATATTTATAAAGCTGCAAAAATCAAGAAGAGCAGTTTATAAGAATATGAAATTTGAAAAAGCTTTTGCAGACGGACAACTATACGTTTAGGTTGAAAAATATGATTGATTACGAAGATAGTAAAACTTGGGATTTGTTTAAAGATGGTAGAACTAAGGGTGTGTTTCAGTTAGAGAGTAATCTTGGTAGGTCTTGGTCTAAGAAATTAGCTCCCAAGAATCTAGAAGAATTAGCTGCTCTTATTGCTTTGATTCGTCCGGGATGTCTAAAAGCTATCACAGATGGCAAATCTATGACTCAGCATTATGTTGATAGGAAGCACAAGAAGGAGGATGTTTCATACTTGCATGAATCCTTGGAAGAGATTTTAAAACCTACATACGGGGTTTTGGTTTACCAAGAGCAATCTATGCGTATCGCCCAAAAGCTTGCTGGATTTGACCTGCAAGAAGCAGACGTGCTACGTAAAGCGATTGGTAAGAAGAAAGCCGATCTGATGGAGAAAGTAAAAAAGTCCTTTATAAAAGGTGCTAAGAAGGTAGGAATGGTTAACAGTGATGTTGCAGAGGAAATCTTCTCGTGGATTGAAAAGTCTTCTAGATACTCCTTTAACAAGTCACACGCCGTTGCTTATGCAATGAATTCTTTTTGGTCTGCTTGGTACAAAGCAAATCACACTAAAGAATTTTTTCTATCGTATTTCTTCTACGCATCAGAAAAGCAAGACCCTCATCAAGAAGTTTATGAGCTTCTATCAGACGCTAAACTGTTTGACTTAGAAGTTAAAACGCCAAACCTTTCAAGGTTCAGCACTAAGTTTGAAGCATACGGAAACGTAATTCAGTTTGGTGTTAAAGATGTGAAGTCTTTAACGGGTGTCAACGGCGACAAAACCATGAAAGCTATTAAAGAAGCAGAAGAGTCAACGGGTAAAGACGCTTCTAAATTTACTTGGATGGACATTCTGATCCACCTCTCAACAAGTATTAACGCAACAGCCTTTAAAGCCCTATGCTCTATAGGATTCTTCTCAACCAAGAAAACTTTAGTAACTAGGAATAAAGCATTATATGAATATCTTATATTTAGAGAGTTAACAAAAGCAGAAGTAACTTGGGTCCAAAAGCACTACAAGGATAAGAAGTGGAAAAATCTACACGATTGCTTTGTAGACTTAGCACCTACTAAAAAGCTTGGTGGAGGAACCAGCAAAGCAGAGAGGATGCAGATTATTAACAACGAAATAGAAATGCTAAAGTCGCCACCCTACGACCTTTCTGACGACCCAGCTTGGATTATAGAGCAAGAAGCAAAGTTCTTGGGCTGCCCTGTGTCTTTGTCAAGGATTGAAGCGGCAGATACCTCTATCGCAAATACAACTTGCAAGGATATCTTAAATGGTAAAACCGGAAAGAATCTTTGTGTCGCAGGAAACGTGAACAGGATGGCAACACACAAAGTAAAGAAGGGTAAAACCCAAGGCAAGCTAATGGCATTTCTAACCATAGAAGACGACTCTTGCTCTTTAGACAGTGTTGTTATTTTCCCAGAAGCTAGAGAAAAATATAAATATGTATTATATGAAGGTAACAATCTATTATTGTGCGGGAATGTAGAGAAAGATAACTCATTTATTGTAGACAAAATTCATGAAATCTAGTTGGATATTCATGGTTTGGGTACTACTATTATACTAAAACAACGGAGACATTGATGAACAATTGCACTTTTACTGGGTATTTATTACACGACCCACAGATAGAAGGTGATGCAGATGGGCCATCTTGCTGTACTGTAAAAATGGTAACTTACGAATACCGTAAGAACAAACGTGGTGAAAAGAAGAAAGTTCCTACGACCATAACGCTTCAGGCGTGGGCTAGTGGTGCAGACACAATTGCTAAACTAGGCAAGAAAGGAACCAAGATGACTGTTTACACCTCCGCTAGAAACGGGTTCGTGAAAACAGAATCTTCTGATGACATTGTATTTAGAATTAACGAATTTGACTTTGGATGTTTAGACAAGGAATAAGATGAGAAAAAAAAGAATACTATTTTGCAGCGAAGCTACCTTTCTAAACACAGGGTACGCTACTTATACTAGGGAGATTTTAAATTATCTTCACAGTACAGGTAAGTATGAAATTGCTGAAATGTCTTCCTACGGACAAAGAAACGACCCAAGGGCAGCAAACATTCCTTGGCAATACTACGGAGTGTCTCCAAATACAGAATGTGAACCAAAAGCCTCAGAAGAAGAGCTAAAAGCATTTCACTCATCTGGAACTAATCAGTTTGGCGAATGGATCTTTGACCATGTTTGCCTAGACTTCTTACCAGATATCGTTTGTGACATTCGTGACTTTTGGATGCTTGAGTTTGCTGAGAGATCTCCATTTAGAAGATTCTTCAAGTGGGCAATCATGCCAACGGTTGACGCTAGACCACAAGCTCGTCAATGGGTGTCAACCTACGCTGGGGCAGACGCTTGCTTTACTTACTCAGACTGGGCGGGAGGTATCTTAAAAGATCAGTCTGGAGACAAAATTAATTACTTAGGTTCTGCTCCACCATCTGCTCATCCTGCTTATAAACCCGTGCTAGATAAAAAAGCTCATAAATTATCTATGGGCATAGATCCAGAATATAAAATCATTGGCACTGTTATGCGTAATCAAAGACGGAAGCTGTATCCAGACCTTTTCAAAGCATTTAAAAAGTTTTTGGACAATCAGCCAGCAGACGACAAAAAGTATTACCTATACTGTCATACATCTTATCCAGATTTGGGTTGGGACATACCAGAACTAATCATTGAAAATGATTTAGCTTCACACGTACTATTCACCTATATCTGTCCAGAAACAAAGAAACCGTTCACATCATTGTTTAAAGGCGCGGTAGTACAGTCTCCTTACACTGGAAAGTGGGGATGTACATTATCAAACGTTAAAAACGGTGTGGAGTATAAAGATCTTTCTAGAATTATCAACTGTTTTGATCTATATACTCAATATGCAAACTGCGAGGGGTTTGGATTACCCCAAGTAGAAGCTGCGGCTTGCGGGATTCCCGTGTGCGGAACTGATTACTCTGCTATGGAAAGTGTTCTAAGGAAGTTAGGCGGACATCCCATCAAGCCTGCGGCTTTGTATAAAGAGCTAGAAACTGGGTGCTTACGAGCAGTCCCAGACAATGATGCGGCGGCTGAATACTTCAAAGAATTCTTTTCTAAATCAGACGAATGGAGATATATCAAGGGTGAACATACAAGAGAACAGTTTGAAGAATATTACCAGTGGCATCTGAGCGGTAGCCAGTGGGAAAATTACTTTGATAGTGTTGACATATTACCTATAGAACAAACTTGGATGTCAGCGCCAAGTATCCAACAACCAGAACCAAAACCTGAGAATATCCCCCCAAATGCTAATCACTCAGAGTTGGCAAGATGGATTATTTTGAATGTGCTAAAAGATCCATCAAAGGTAAATACATTCGTAGAAGCTAGATTGACTAGAGATCTTATGTATAGATCTACAACATCTTCTACAGGAGGTATGTATTTTAACGAGTCATCCGCAGCTTTTGACGGATTGAATACCAGAAGTGAGTTCACATTTGACACAGCTTATGAAAACTTTAAGAACCAAAGAGAGCGAATAAATAACTGGGAACAAGTTAGAATACAAAGAATGAAAGAGCGACAACAGCAGACGGGGAATTTAGGACTATAGTGGTCAGATGTTATACTAGATCCATATGGCCCACTGGAAGACTGGTGGGTTTCAGAAGATATTTTTCAAGAAAAAAAACACATTCAGAAAGATTCACCAAATTGTAGGGAGCTATACATTGATAGAGCATGACTTTGCTAACGCAGTAATAAACAACAAACAACCAAATTCACTACCGTCACATATTCCAACAAGAGATTCTACATTTGATCTAGCATTGGGATACTTTGATAAAGGTCCGATAAAGATATTTCAAATAGGCGGCATAGAAACTTTTGATCTAAACTGGCGAGTTGGATCTGGGTGGGCAGATATGCTATTCGGAAATTATATCAAGGAACATGGCGGTGAACTAACAGTGGTAGATATAAGCCTAAACAATTTAGCTCACTCTTTTTACGCTGCTAAAAATCTAGAGTATGATTTAAACGCCGTGTATGGCGATGCTATTGATCACATAGGTCCGGGTTACGATGTGTACTACTTAGACGGAAGTAACGACCCACAAGAAACTCTTGACCAGTACTTAAAAATAGAGAATGAAAGCGCGGTTGTTTTGGTAGATGATTTTAATATAAAAGGAACACTATTAAAATCCTACTTGTTAGAAACAGAAACTTATTACAGCCACTATAATGTTGCAAACGAAGTTATAGTAATTAACAACTTAGAGAGGAATTGATGAAGGTTTTATACATAGGTCATTATAAAGAATTTGGTGGTTGGGCAAATGCAGCAAAAGATCAAATACTAGCTCTTGACAAAGCTGGAGTTGATGTTGTTTGTAGGAACATAACACTTACTACCGACAAGGTTATTAACGGAAGATTAAAAGAACTAGAACTTAAAAGCACAGAGGGGTGCGATGTATGTATTCAACATGTGCTTCCCCACCATCTGGTAGGAACTAAACAGTTTAAAAAGAATATAGCGTTCTTAGATACAGAGTCTACAAGTATCAAGCACCTAGCTTGGTTTGATCACTTACAATTGATGGATGAAATTTGGGTTTCAAACTCTCACTCTAAAGAGCTTCTGGAAGCAGATGAGATTGGCATCCCAGTGACAGCCATGCCGCATCCGTGTGACGTTTCAAAATATACTAAACCGACAGAACAACTAAATATACCCCAAGCGCAAGGTAAGTTTGTTGTATACTACATCGGAGACTTGAACGCAAGAAAGAATTTAGAATCTGTAATAACTTGTTTTCATAGCGAATTTGATCAATCTGAAGATGCAATACTTTTACTAAAAGTAAATAAGTTTGGGGTAGATCCTCAAAAGTTAAATGAAATGATTGAGCAACAATTATTAAGTACAAAGACTTCTCTTAGGCTATATCCAGATATACGTCAATACAAGAAAGATATTGTAATAGCACAAAAGATTGATGACAATCAAATAAACTCTATTCATAGTGCTGGAGACTGCTTCCTATCCCCTAGTCACGGAGAGGGCTGGTCTATTCCATCATTTGATGCTATGGCCTTTGGCAACACTCCTATCTGTAGCAACTTTGGAGGACCAAGAGAATTCATTACAGAAGACGAAAAAACAGGTAAGCTGATTGACGGTATTTATGAGGCATGTAAATGTCCAGATGCCGCTTTCCCAGACCTGTTTACAGCTAAGGATCACTGGATAACACCCTGCGAAATGACAATAAAGAAACAAATGAGGAAATATTATAATGAATACAAAAATAACCCCATCCAGTATAAGTTGAACAATAGAAAAGCGGGGCTAGAAAGAGCAAGAGAGTTCTCATACGAAAAGATAGGAAACAAAATGAAGGAAGCTTTAAATGTCTAATCAAACAAAAACCATCTTATCAAAGACTAGGAAGAAAGAAAAGTATAACATACTGACATTTGATACTCACGAAAGGTATCAAACCCAGCTATGTAAAACTGGTCATAACTTTTATTCGTTTAGAGCAGATGGGGGCAAGAAGTGGGATACCGACTACGCCCCACTACCTAGTAATTATTATATATTACCGCCCAACTCTATTATCAGTGGTTTAAATATAGATTTTATTTTAAGCCAGAGTAAGTTCGGTCAATTCCAAGCTGCATCTCAAATAGCGCCTACGTTTGGTGTACCAATTTTGTCACTAGAGCATACACTGCCAATCCCAAACTGGCCTGAGCAACAATTGCAAAACTTTAGAAGCATGATAGGGAATGTAAATGTATTTATATCAGAGTACTCTGTCAAGAAGTGGAGTATGAATTGTCACACAGATGTAATTCACCACTCTGTAGATTCAGAATTATTTAAGCCAGTTGAAGTTGAAAAACAAAACAAGGTACTCAGCGTTGTAAATGATTTTACAGAAAGGGACTATTGCTGTAACTATGAAGGCTGGAAAAGAATTACTAACGGGTTGCGAAACGAAAACACTGAAATTAAAGTTGTTGGCACATGCTCAAAAGGATTAGCCAAACCAGCGCAGTCGTTGGATGCTTTAGTCAAAGAGTACTGCTCTGCTTCCGTATTTTTAAATACATCAACTGTTAGCCCAGTGCCAACATCGCTCTTAGAAGCCATGTCGTGCGGTTCTGCGGTCGTTTCTACGGCTACGTGTATGATTCCAGAAATCATTGAGAACGGCGTTAACGGCTTTATATCAAACGATGAAGAAGAGTTAAAGACATACGTTAAGAAATTGCTTGACGACAATTCCTTAGCTAAGAAAATGGGGGAAGCTGCAAGACAAACAATCTTAGAACAGTTCTCAGAAGATAAATTTATAAACAATTGGAATAATATTTTTGACAAAACATATGGAGTTGGTAGATGAAAATTCATGTCATTAGAGCAGATCAGCAGGCTATAGAAAATTATAAAAGAGTAACAGTATCTAACAATCTAGTAGACTTGTCAGAGATTTCTGACAATCAGTGTGAACTTATTTTAGCTAACGATGCTATGGACAGCTTCTCCGTTTCAAAGGGTGGAGAGCTAATCACTTCGCTGCTATCTAAACTAAGGATGGGTGGAGAGATTGTCTTGGGGGGAACAAGTCTTAGAATATTTTGTAAATACGTTTTAAATGGTCAGCTAGATGAAGCTCAGGCATCTGAATTAGTAGGGACTTATTCTTCTCTTACTAATATAGAGCCTTTAGTTGAAGCGTTTAACGGGTTGGGCTTAGAGGTGTTGGAAACATCAATCTCTGGATTACACTACGAAGTTAGAGGGAAAAGAAAACAATGAAAGATGCAGGACCAGAAATTAAATGCTCCTTTGGTATAGTTATATGGCATACGGATGAAGATTTTGAAGACTTAAAAACAACTATTGAGTCAGTAAAAAACATAGACTATCACAAGAAAAACTTTGGGTTTGCAGTATGCATTAAAGATAAATTAGCTAAGGATATAGGAATACAAACATTCGTAAGCATGATACAAGAATTAAAAAAAGAAGAATATTATGCTTTTCTTAACGTTAGCTCTGGCGATCAAAGTGTCAAGGATCGGGAAGATGATTGCTTCTCTTTAATATCTCAAGGTAGATATCTTCTAAAGATGACCAGCGGGCAAGAAATAGAACCAACTTTTTTCAGTAGTGTAAATGAAATGTCTGAAGAAGAACTAGATAAGTATCCTATTTTTAGAAAAGATGATATTGTTTTGGTAAGTAAAGCATTGGCATCTTCAAGGTACTACGAGTTTTCTAATTACGACGAGATGGTACAGTGCATAACAGAAAATGATGATATATCACAAGAAACTTATATGTTAAATGAGAAATAAAAATAAATTTATAACTACACCCAAATCAGGAAGGTCAAATAAAGATGATCCTAGAAATGAGTTTTTATCCATAATTATATTTGCAGAAAATCATGGATATAGAATGAAATCACAGGGTCCGATACCTTTATTAAAACTAAAAGATAAGACACTACTAGAAAAGCAAATAGAAGCAATACAGTCGGCATTTTTAAACTTTGAAATAATTCTATGCTCAGGGTTTGAAACAGAGAAAACAGTCTCTTACATCAAACAAAAATTTAGCAATATTAATATACGAGTAGTTGAGAATCAGGTACACTTTAATTCAAATTGCTGTGAGAGTGCGAGGCTATGCTTGAACAATACATCTAATAGCCGAATTTTGTTTTTTGGTGGGAGCGTATTGCCACACTGGTCTCATTTACAAAGTATAGACTTTAACAAAAACTGCGTAATGGTTCAAGATCAGGAAGAAAGTTTTGAAATAACCGCTATACATAATGAAAGTTCTTTAGAGTCTTTGACGATGGGTCTTAAAGATTCCTACTGGGTAGAAACTTGCTATTTAGCAAATCAAGATTCAATCAGTGATTTTTATGGTATTATATCTAACCCAGAATTTAAGAATAGATTTATGTTTGAGGCAATCAATAAACTAGCAAGTAAACAAAAAATTCATGTGTTGAAGAACACAGAAAAACCAGTTTATAAAATAAACAATATAAAAACATTCAGGAGAATGCAAAAGAAATGAAAACTCTAATACACAATTATTCGTCCACATTTACTACAGAACCCATGTACTTCAGCAAGTGCCTTGAGATGGTGGGTGTAGACGCTGCGTTTTGGGCGAACCCAAGCGTTAGTGCGTATGATATGTTTGATGCTACACTGCCAGATGTTTTCATCTCTCACTTTGCTTACTTAACTCAAGACATTGTAAAGTATTTAGACCAGTCTAGCAAAAATATTGAAGTAATCTTGAATGTTACAGGTTGTAGTGAAGAACAATTAGCGATGGTTGATTCACTAACAAGTAACAATAAGCTGAAAATTCCTTTTGTATTTTCAAACACACCAGATAACATAATTCAACCAAAAACTAAAACAGTGAAATCTGTAAATATTCTTCCAGCCGTGGATATTTTTGTACCCGCAGGAGGACTACCAGACTATAATATAGATGTGGGTATTGTATATACGCAACCCAGCGATCTGCTTGAACAATACGTCAAAGATAAAGATAATTATCACTTGTTGTGCTTAGGCGACTCCAAGGAAGCTGACTTAAATGTAACCATACAGTCGTTGAGATCCTTATATTCAAAGTATAAAGAGGTGACTCTATTGGGGAACATCGGAGATGTCTACAGTCAAATAATGCTTGAGACTATGATGTTCTCAGACAAAGCAACCATCAAAGTTCCTCAAGAACAAGAAGAAGTGCTGGGTAGAATATTTCAATCACTATTTTCAGACGACAACTCTAGTGAAGATATGTCTCAGATTGTAAAGTCGCAAGTAAAAAGAAAACACACTTGTATAAGTAGAGCAGCTAGGCTATGTAGATTTTTAAAGAATGAAGAAGCCGCAACCAAACTAGAAAAAATGAGAGATCAACTATGAAGCTATTAGTGCAGTTTCCAACTTTTAACAGACCTCGCAAATTTGTTGACTGTCTAGGACAATACGTTGAAACTTGCAGTGAAAAGAATCAAATATTTTTTAATATAAATTGTGACCTGCAAGATTTAACAATGACAGATCCCACTGTGATTAAAGAGATTGAATATATTTTAAATAAGAAAGATAATGTAGACGGCAAGATATGGTTTGATAAGAACACAGAAAAAATTAGTGCGATAAACGATCATATTGAACATGCTGATTTTGATATTGTAATATGCGCCTCGGATGACATGATTCCAAAGGCTTGGTATTGGGACGTGGAGATTGTTAATGCAATGAATCAACACTTTCCTGATCTAGATGGTTGCGTACATTTTAATGATGGGAACACAAATGGGGAGCTTATTACTTTTTCTATACTTGGTAGAAAGTTGTATGAACACTTTGGGTATATTTATCACCCAGACTACAAAAGTTTGTACTGCGACGATGAATTTACTCAAGAGGTCAAAAGAATGGGTAAAGAAAAGTACATAGACAAAGTAATTATCTCTCATGAACATTACAGTGTAAGAGGTAGTCAAAATGATGGGGATTTAGATCTAGCTACTAAAAAGACATTAGTTTACTCTGGTCGCGACCAACAGATCTTTAATACACGTAAAAAACTAGGTTTTCCAAAAGCAAGGATAACCAAAGACTAATGGATATAAATAAAGAAATTAAACATTCAATCACAACTGGCCTTCCGTTATCATTTGGTAAAATGGGCCTAGTGGAAGCTACTCATGTTTTAAGATATCTATCTAATCAAAATTCTATCGGCACAGACTTATTTATTAACGCAGGTGTTCATGTGACTAGCTTAGAAAGTTATCAGGCATGGTGCGAAGCATACATAAAATCAGCTAGAGAATTAGCTTGCATGTTAGCTTGGTGTCCGGGCGGTGAAGATTTAGATATAATGAAAAGCACACGCCTTCCCTCGCCTTATATATTTGACTCTTTTAAAGAATTAGAACCTTTCACTAGCGGTGAAGAAGGTTGGCATTACGGACTTGAAGGTAAAACAGTTTTGTGTGTATCACCATTCCCAGATACAGTGCAGGTACAAGCTCGTAGATACGACAAAATTTGGCCGGGAGCAAGCGTAGGGGAGGTAGTAACTGTTAGATCTCCATACCCAGCGGCACTAACTGGCGATACACCTCTAGCTTGGGACTCAAAGCTAAAACACATAACAGACCAAATAGACGAATTAGATTTTGACTTTGCAACCGTTGGTTGTGGAGGATTATCTTTAATGGTTTGCTCGCATATTACGAAAATGGGCAAGCCATGCGTACATCTCGGCGGGGGCAATCAAATACTCTATGGAATTAGAGGTAAAAGATGGGATGAGGGGTTCAGCAAATACGATTGGTATGGTACGGAAAATTGGACTAGACCGCTAGAACATGAAGTGCCTCCGGGTAAAAACATGGTAGAAGGCGGTTGTTACTGGTAAAGGGAAAAAATGGAAATCTTAGGAGCGTTACCTAATATATTTAAAGAGCTACACAATAAAACGGGTGTACTACTTCCAATACGGGGATGCATACATGTAGGCGCACATGAGGGTCAGGAGTATCCTTTGTATAAGCATTATGGAATTAAAAACCTTTTGTTTTATGAAGCTCTACCTGATAACTTTGAATTATTAAAGCGAACAATAAAAGATGATATTTTTGTAGATGCAAGAAATATAGCATTAGGAAACACGAGCGGCACAGTAGAAATGCACCTAGAGGATAGGGGTTTATCATCATCGGTTCTTAAACCTAAGCATCACTTAGAACAATATCCGCAAATTAAATTTGAAAAGACAGAAACCGTAAACATAGCTAGGCTAGACGATGAAGACTTCATCAGAGATAACTACAACTTTATGAACATTGACGTTCAAGGTTATGAACTAGAAGTTTTAAAAGGTGCAGCCAACACGTTAAATCACATAGATGTAATCATATCAGAGATCAACAAAGAAGAAATGTACGAAGGATGCGCATTAGTAGAAGATATTGATGAGTTCTTGTCGGACTATGGCTTTCAAAGATATGCAACCTATTGGCAACAAGACGGTGGCACTTGGGGAGACGGACTTTATTTAAAGGTTAAAAAATGAGACTATATACAACATTCACACCCTCACATAAAATACTTTACGACAATTATTTTATAAAGACATTACCCGATGAGTTTGATCTACACATCGTAGAAGACCAAGAGCAGTCTTGTCCCACTGGATCTTTTTACCAAGAAGGTTGGGATAAAACTTGCTATAAGAAAGTAGAGCTATTTATCAAGGCTTGCGAAGAAAGTATGGGAGACTACTTCTTCTATTGCGATGTTGATGTTCAATTTTTTGGTAACATTGTAGAGCAATTGTTATTAGAGATTAGGGACTGCGATATTGCTTGCCAAGATGACATTACAACGTTTAGCTCTGGCGTTTACATCTGTAAAGCAAATGATACTACGCTCAAGATGTTCCAAACCATGAAAGAGAACTACGATAGAGAAGATCAGACTACGCTTAACAATCACATACATATGTGTAAGCATAAAAAACTGTCTCACAAATTCTTTACATTTGGACACGTTGCTCCTAGACCTTGGAGACGCGAGGCGTTTGAAGTGCCAAAAGATATCTTGGTGCATCATGCAAACTGGGTAGTTGGAATTGAAGATAAAATTAGGATTATGGACTATGTTAGAAAAGTTGTTTGAAGCGTATAGACCTACGCCCACATATCCTACATACCCACCATATCATACTGGTCCGTACTTAGAAGATTTCTTTTGCGACTACTACTATAATAATAACGCTAAAACGGATAGGATTTTTATACCTGTAAGCTGGACTACTTGTTACATTGACAAAAAAGTAGAGGGCTTACAGGATGCATTAGACAATCTAGATCAGGACAAGAAATATTTTACCGTATCACAATATGATGATGGAATATCTCAAGCACTACCACCAGATACCATACAGTTTAATGCTGGTGGCAACAGTGGCGGCACACCAATACCTTTAGTTTGCTCTAGATTAATTAAACTACCAGAATGTATAGACAAAAAAATATTTGCTTCGTTTGTTGGCTCTATGACACACCCAGTAAGACATGAAATGTACAATCATCTTCGTGAAAAACCTGACTGTGTACTGGAAATAAAAACTTGGTCGCCAACAGTGACAGATGATAATTTTTATAACTTTATCAGCACAGCGATGCGAAGTAAGTTTTTACTATGCCCCAGAGGGTACGGACTCAATTCTTTTAGATTATATGAAGCATTTCAATTAAGATGTGTGCCAGTCATTATTACCGATAAATTCTTTCTTCCTTGGTCGGATGAATTAGATTGGAATGAATTTGCCGTACTGATACATGAAGATATGATTCCAGAAATCTACAATATATTATCAAGCATAGATGATGAACACTATAAGCGTATGTTAGACAAAGGAATGGAACTATATAAAAATTATTTTACCTTGTTCGGAGTTTACAATCAAATTATTAGGAGGCTTTTAAATGAAATTGAATAAAATTTCAACAGAATTTACAGTTGTAGAGGAAAACCATCTTGGTGGCTATATTATTGAAGGAGATCCAGCAACATACACACCACAGTTATGGGAACATTTAGTCAAAAAATACAATGCTAATTCAGTTATAGATATTGGTTGTGGTATGGGCTATGCATTACAAGAATTTTCACATCTCTGTGACGATGTTTTAGGATTAGAAGGTTCTACATATGCTGTGCAAAATTCTTTCATAAAAGATAAAATTATGCATGTTGATTTTTCTAAAGAAAAACCACATATTGAAAAAGAATATGATCTTTGTTGGGCATGTGAATTTGTTGAACATGTAGAAGAGAAATATATGGAAAATTATTTGCACATTATGCAAAATAGCAAAGTTGTTGCAATGACTTTTGCGGGAGTTGGTCAAGGGGGATATCACCATGTTAATGAGCAGCCATTAGAGTATTGGATAAATAAGTTATCAGACTTAGGTTTAGAATTTGATTTAGATGCTACAAATGAAGCAAAAAACATAGCTTATTTAGATGGCATAAAACATAATCCACAATACAGAGATAATCATTTTATGAATAGGGGTTTGATCTGTGTCAAGTAATAAATATTTAATTGTTATAGCAAATTATCCCGACCAAAGACAGCAATTTTTTGAAGAGCATTATTCTACAAGAAATCAAAAGTTTGCGGATATACACGGATACAAATATATAGTTAGCAAGGGTGGCGAACTTTTTAGAAATCATCCTACTTGGTGGAAATTTACACTAGTTAGAGATTTAATTGAAAGCGGGGAGGCAAAAGACGGAGATAAAATATTGCATCTAGATGCTGACATGAGAATTGATAACTTTGAAGAAGACTATCCCTGCGATAAGTCTTTCTCTTATTGCATAGATACTGGCAATACGCACTGTATGGGCAATTACGCCATCAATGTAAACAGTTGGTCAAAAAACATGATTAACTTAATACTTAGTGACGAAAGATACGCCAAGCTAAATGATAAACCGAGTAGGCACGATAGATTCGGATACATCAACGCATTTTGGCACGAGTTCAGGGAGCAAGCATCTTGGTATTCTTTAGCGGGAATCAAAAGACATTCTGACACACCTTTCTGGAATTTGCCAAACTTTGGTTTTCATTCAAACTTAGACGAAGATACAGTCTATTCTTTAGATCAACTGAGTGAGCATGTACAGACTTTACCCACAGAATGGAATGTAACTCAAGTTCCCGGAGAGTCTAACTTAGATTTTTATATAAACAAGGTAGACGAAGATAAAATAAAGATCAGACACTTTGCAGGAGGTCAAGAGTGGAGAAAGTAAAGACATTTTGTTTGCACCACACCGGCGCTCCAGAAAGAAAAGAAAAGTTACTACCTGTTTTTGACGCACTGAAGATTGATGTGGAGTGGGTAGAAAGTTTTCACCCATCAGAAATAGATAGGTCTACACTAAATATTCAAAACGACAAAATGAATATGGGTGTTATATCACTATATTTAAAACACCAATATTGCTACGAGCAGCAGAAATTACATAGCTATGATAACATACTTGTTTTTGAGGATGATATTTTACTACCAGAATGGTCAGATCAACAATTCTGGGATTTTATAAATGAAGTTACTCAAGAGTTAGACTCAATAAATGGCGACATAGTTTTTATTGGAGAGTGCTGTCATATAAAACCTTATAACTCATCTTGGAGTGGTAAGTACGTTTATCATCACCCATCCTACAGATCAAGATGTACACACTGCTATCTTTCAAGTCATAGATGTGTAGACATAATGCTAAAAGAATTACCATCTATGAAGAACGCGATGGACTGGAGATTTAACGAAATGATCGCAGACAATAATTTAAAATCGTGTTATTCAGATCCTAGCTTTTTACAATCAACTGAGCATGAACAAGAACCATCACTACTGAAAGACGAACTGTGGAAAAAATAAAATTAGGATTTACCGACATGTGGGGTTATGCTCAATATAACTTCAATCCTGCGGATAATTATTTTACAGATCTTTTTTGTCTAGATTATGATGTACAAATAGATAATAAAAACCCAGACCTACTATTGTACTCTGTGTTTGGGAAAAATCATAAAAAATATAGTTGTAAAAAGATATTCATTTGTGGCGAAAACTTAAAGCATCAAAAACAGGATCTGGAGCATTATGAAAATAGCGATATTAACCTATCTCAATACAACGATGAAGAAAAAGATTTGTTTTTTCCCCTATGGGTTCTTAGTATAAACTGGTTTAACAAATCGCAACCAAGACCATTTCCTAGTAATCCAACTTACACGTTATCAGTAGATCAAATACAAAACAATAGAGAAAGATTCTTACATGAAAGAAAATTTTGCTCTTTTATTAGTAATAGAGAATACAGAAACAGAGTAGAAATATTTAATGCACTATCTAAAGTAGATAGGATAGATAGTTTTGGGTCATTATTAAATAATGTAGAGGGCAGTCTAGGTGGCTCTCAACAAGAAAAAATAGAAAAACTCAAAGAATACAAATTCAACATTGCATTTGAGAACAGCTATCATGACGGTTATATAACAGAAAAAATATTAGAACCCTTTGGTGCGGGTTGTATACCGCTTTATTCAGGGGGAAGTAAAGTAAAAAGATATTTTAATAAGAATAGTTTTGTTTGTAGAGAAGATTATAACAGTATAGAGGAATACGTAAATAAGATTGTATCAATACACAGTGACTCGCAACTTTATCAAAAAATGATCTTAGAAAAACCCATGTTAGATCAGTGTTTCATAGATTTTGACCCCAAAATAATACTCAAAAAAATAATAAAAAAACTTTAAAACACAGAGGTGACAATGTTTACAGAAGAGTTTAAACGTCAGGCAGCTATGGAGATAACAACTAGGATTGGCTGTCCTGTTATGTGTTCATTTTGCCCACAGGTAACTTTAATAGGTAGATTTAAAGAAGAAAATCCTAAAGACCAAAAGATACTAACACTAGAACACTTTAAAACAATTATTGATAAAATACCTAGCTGGGTAGATATACATTTTTCTGGCATGTCTGAGCCTTTTGCTGTACCCAAATGTGGAGAGATGTTAAAATACGCTCGCGATAAAGGTCATGAAATTTGTGTGTACACGACTCTGGTTGGAGCCAAAAAAGAAGATATAGATACACTGTGGGACGTTAATTGGACATCTGCAAATAGACTATGCGTACATTTACCAGACGATCAAGAACACTTTAAAGCTAAAGTTACAGATAAATACATAGAAGTTTTAAAGTACTTGATGGCAAAGCCAGATATGGCACAAAGACTGCGTGACAGGACTGTTGTGCTGATGACCATGAGTGGTAAAGGTTTGACTGACCCAAAGTTGATAGGTATAGTGCCGCAAGGTTTAGGGGCTTTTCAACCAGTAACTAGGGCTGGCAATCTGTCAAACGAAAACGAAATTTTTGAAGGACAGAAAGTTCCTAAAAAAACCGGAGCTATATATTGTAATGCCGCACCAGATATAAATCACAATGTTCTGTTACCAAATGGTGACGTTGTTTTGTGTTGTATGGACTATGGGATGGAAAGAAAAATAGGTAATTTATTTGACCAAAGTTATGAGTCTTTATTTGTGTCAGATGCCTACAATGAAATCCTACAGTTGCAATCCGAAGAAGACAATGAGCTTATGTGCAGATATTGTGATTGCTCAAGAAATAAATAAGAATTGTATTGTCAAAACCAGTCACATAGACTATTATATAATATCAACTAATATACACATTTTAAGGAGACGAAGATGAAGAGTTTAGATGCCCTTTATGCAGCATATGAAGGTAAAGAAAGTTTAGTTAAAACAACAGCGTCAGTAGAGGAAGCTCACTCTGCTATGGGCGGCGCAGATGTTATAGTTTACACAGGATCAGATAAGGAAGCGGCTAGGGCGTGGTCATATAAAGCTGCTCCGGTTGTAGGTTCTAGAAAATATAAAGAATATGATCTGGGCGATGGCGCAGTTGTGTTTTTGTCTCAATATGGAGCAAAAGAGTTTAGCGCTCCAGAAAAAACTATAGAAGTAGTAGAAGAAGTCGTGGAACAGCCAGTGGGGACAACCGTAGAGCCTTGGGTGGATCTAGAACCTGAAACTACTACTCCCGAACCCCCAGCAGTAAGTCAAAGATTTAACAGTTGGAACCCAAACAAATGAGAATCTTGCTAACTGGCGGCTCAGGCTTTTTAGGTCACAATATACGTAAGCATTTTAGTGCTGACAACGTTTCTTCAATAGGTAGTACTCCATACGACCTACGTGATAGTTATGCCTGCAAGAAAGCAATTGAGCATTATAAACCAGATGTTATTATTCATGCGGCTGGTAGCGTGGGCGGTATCCTAGCTAATAGCGAAAACCCCGGCAAGTTTATGTATGACAATCTTGCTATGGGTATGAATATGATTGAACGAACGCGACAGTATGTTGATAAGCATCAAAAGCGCGTTAAGTTCATTATGCTGGGAACTGTTTGTGCATATCCCAAGTTTACACCCGTTCCCTTTAAAGAAGATGACATATGGAATGGTTATCCAGAAGAAACAAATGCTCCTTATGGTATCGCCAAAAAGACATTGATGAAACTGGGCGAGACTTATCATGAGCAGTATGGTATGGATATTGTAAATCTTATTCCTGTAAACATGTATGGCCCACATGATCATTTTAATTTAACTAGCAGTCATGTTATACCAGCGCTTATATTGAAGTTTTATAACGCTATGAAAAATGGTGAGGAAAGTGTAGAGGTTTGGGGTACAGGTAGGGCTTCAAGAGAGTTTTTATATGCGGAAGATTGCGCCAAAGCTATTCGTTGTGCTATAGAAACTAAAGTGGGTCCAGAGCCAATTAATATTGGAACTGGTCAGGAAATTACTATCATGGACTTGGCTTTTGAGATAGCGGAGCAAATGGGGTATGAAGGTAAGATCGTGTGGCAATCTGAAAAACCGGACGGTCAACCTCGTAGATGTCTTGACACCACCAAGGCAAAAAAACTTATCGGATTTAAGGCTGAAACAGATTTAAAAACAGGATTAAAAAACACCATAGAGTGGTTTCTAAAGGAGAATTTAAAATGAACTTAGGGTTCTATGTAAATAAGAGTAATCTAGAGGGGAAGAACTCTATGATTTTTGGGCTGCTTAATGATGCAGTTGAAAGTAAAAAAGTTATGGATGCTACTGTATTCTATAATGATATAGACTTTAATCCTATGCAAACAAACTTTGGCATGTTTAATGCTACAGAGTTGTGGGCATTTACTGGTACGTTGGTCTCAGATAATATCAGAAACACAGTACATGCAATGAACGTAATAAACAAATTTAAACTATTGCATTTGTTTGACAGAACAGACAAAGATCTGATGTCCTTGCTGTCTATAGCGGATAGAGTTGAGTTTTTGGTAGACAGCGAGGAAGATCAGAAAGAGTTTTACAGAGTTACTAAGAGGAAAGCAAAACTTATTAACTTACAGAATATTGATCAATTTTTAGAGACTATAAAATGAGTGACTTTGATAAAAAAATAATTAAACTATACACCAAGTCTAATCGTAGTACATATGAAATAGCTAAGGAAATGGACACATATCCTAACAAGATTAGAAGAACTCTGATTAAACACGGGTATGAGCTAAAAAACAAAAGTGATGCTCAAAAGGCCGCTTTGAAGTCTGGTCGTAGTTCCCACCCAACAGAGGGTAAAGAGCGATCTAATGAAGAAAAGATTGCAATTAGCAAGAGCTTGGTGAACTACTGGGAAGAAATGAGCGACACAGAAAAAGCTAGGAGAGTACAACAAGCAAAAGAAAACTGGAAGAACATGTCTGCGGAGCAAAAAGAAGTTATGAGAACAAAAGGCATTGCAGCAATTAGGGCTGCTGCCAAGGAAGGATCTAAAATGGAAAAGTTTTTCCAAGAAAAGATTACAAGTTCTGGATTCTCCGTAAAGATACATGAGCTAATAATACCAGCAGAAAACTTAGAAATTGACTTGCATATACCAGATTTAAATACTATTATAGAAGTAGATGGACCTAGCCATTTCTTGCCAATATGGGGCGAAGAAAAGCTTCAGAAGCAAGTAAATGCAGACCTAAGAAAGTCTGGTGCATTGTTGAGCAGAGGATATGCAGTGATTCGCGTGAAGTCACTAGGACAGGAATCTTTAAGTAAGCGTGAAGAGCTTGCAGAGCAAGTAATTACTCATCTAAATAAGATTAAGAAAAAGTTTCCAACAAGATCAAAACGTTTTATAGAGGTTGAATAAGAATGATTGAAGTAAATAAGGAAGATGATTTGTTTGAGGATATTGAATTGCAAACACCGGAGAATACAGACACTAGAGCTAAGGACGTAGTGGTATCTGATGGGCCGTCAGTAACATCTCCAGAATGGAATGATTATGTGCTTGGATTGTTTGAAGACAATGAAATGTATGATGGGCGACCATTGTGCGCTGGTCTAAGAAGAGTTGCAGAACTATTATTGGGTCAAATTGTTTCTAGTAAGCCTACTCAAGTCTTCCCCCCTATGGGTGGTAATGAAATTGGTAGAGCTACTGTTATTTGGGAGCTTGTATTTAGTAACGGAATGACATTTTCTGATGTTGCAGATAGTTGGGAAGGCAATACAGACGACACATTTTGCGTGTTTAACACTGCTACAGCAGCAACCAGAGCGGAGGGCAGGGCTTTGAGAAAGGCTCTTAGACTCAAGACTGTAGCTGCTGAAGAGATGACAAAGAAGAATACCGCAAGTATTGTTCGTAGTATCAGTCAAACTAAAGAGATGGA
>Ga0181410_1000033_pt1 | contig 50578 bp, 30 predicted proteins | sample 33SPOviralmetaG_FD_130112 | JGI IMG/M metagenome (GOLD analysis project Ga0181410, IMG submission 130112) | Marine viral communities from the oligotrophic San Pedro Time Series (SPOT) site, San Pedro Channel, CA, USA - 33 SPOT_SRF_2012-06-20 | ecosystem: Environmental > Aquatic > Marine > Strait...
AATCCTGTATAAACATTAAACAAATGATTTTGATGAAATACTTTTCTATAATACGTATCATTTATACTTTCTTGTCGATATGTAATAGGATTTTGTGTAAAATATAATTCTTGATCTTTGAATTTATTCCAGTCTATTTTATCTAAAAATAATACATCACTATCAACTACAATAGTTTCATCATACGGACTAAGATTAAATGCTTTCCAACGATTTTCAATTTTCCAGTCACTAGTACTTGCATCATCATGTTCTAATACAATTACTTTATCAAACATAAAACTAGTTTTTTCATCAACTTCGTTATCAGTTACTAATGTAAAATGTTTATTGCCACTTTGCATACCACTTAATGCACATAGATATGCTTGTTTTACATAGTTGTCTGTTTTATTATTTTGTGCAAAAATTAATACACCCTGTTTCATAGTAATTCCTCTAAACTATACTTGTTCATTGCATGTACAGTCATTTGTTTTGTTTTAATTGGATTGTTGTCTATAATAAATGTAAGTTCATCGTTATTAATTTTATGTAAAATATCTTTATCAATAGTATAATATAACTTACTTGGCATTTTTCCTACTATATCACCTTTAGCATGACCATTTAAAATATGTACAGCAATACTAAATGCAAAATCATTACGAAATGTTTGTTGTACTATCTGATATACCATTCGGTAATGTTTCCAATTCTCTTCGATGTGTTTAATTAAATCAAAAAATATTTTGTTCTGTTTACATTTCGCAAAATATACACATGTAGCCCAATAAAAATCAATACTAGAATCACTAATTTTATTAAATTGCCGATAGTCAAGATTTTGTCCTAAATGATATGCATCTTTATACATTAATAAAGGATTACTTTGTTCAAAACAATAGTTGTAAGAGTTGTCGCATATGATTATATCAGTATCCAGCATTAATGTATACTCATAAGGACTAAGATCGTAACTTAATGCTCTAGCATTATTCTTAAATGTTAGATGTTTACCTACGTTTCCGTTGTTATACATCTTTTGGGTATAGTTTTGTGCAGTATCTAAATGTATGATATGTTCAAATGTACCATCGTTCTCAATGCTACAATCAGTAATAACACTTGTAGGAAGATTAAGGTGTTTTTTTGCTCGTTCAGCAACCATAGAGGCTTGCTTTACGTAGTTTATATCTTCATTGTTAAATGCATGTACAAGTATGCCTTTAGACATCAATTATTCCTTGTACCGTCCTTTGACTTTTTACTATTTTTTGATATTCACTATGGTATTTTTCAGTTGCATTTGTAAATGCTCTAGCAAGAACATTATAAAAATCTTCTTTATCTAATACTTCAATCGGAGTTTGATTGTTATCTATAAAAACGTCACACTTTACTGCTAGTATACTTGCAACAAATTCTCTTGTAGCCGTGAATTGGCCACCACAATAATATACCGTACAATCTTTATTGTATGTTTCTTGTAAAACTCTTTTTTGATTTTTAAATGTTGTTACGTAATCTGCATATTCTAATGCAGTTTTCAAACGTTGATCCATAATCTCTCCATATAGTAATATTATATGATAGATCTATGAGATTGTCAAGTATTAACTGCCAGAAAAGTTAGATTGTATAGTTAAAGTTGGTGCCGCCACGTCTACATAAACACCACTTGCTCGTGTAAAGCCAATTGTAGTGGTTAAATTGCCTTGAACAAACTCGTCAACTGGGGCTACACCTTTTGCTGTGGAAGTATTACCTGTATCAGCCTCATTCATCCATATGCGGAATTCAATAGTCGAACTATTAATTTCTCTTATTCTAATATAATAGTTGTTATCAGAATATACACCTGTACCAGTTTTTCTAAACGCTTGCTGTTCACTTGAAGTAAGTTGAAAATTACCAATTGCACTACCTGTACCCGATCCTGATGTTGAAGTTGAGTTCCATGCAAAACTTACTGTGCCTGCGTTAGACAACATTGTTGACCAGTCGTTTGTTTTTGCTACATTTCCGCCAGATGCTGTACTTGCTAGGCTACTTGCAAAAGTAATTACTCCGCCAGCATTAAAAAAATGTCTTCTATGATTAGAATTACTAAATGTTGCTCTAAAGTATCCGTTTACATTTTCTCTCCATTGAGATGTAAATGTTAATGACGGGCCTGTTCCTGAAGTACTTTGTAATGGTGCAAGTCTAAATCTGTTTGGACTTGATTCTAAAGTATTCATAGAGTTTTCATAATCAGCAAACCCTTTTTCTATGCCATCTGGATTGTCACTTGTTTCGTCAGCAATAAGATTTCCGATAGTGATACTAGTAATAGTTCCTGCCGCTTGGTTAGTTTGGTGTCGATTAATAATGTCAATATCAGTTTTTAACTGATTAACGTGAGATGCTGTTACTAAATCATTTACTGCTACTTGAGAACTTGCTGTAGTTTCTCCGTAACCTTCAGTATTTGCTCCAACGGCCAAGATGCTTTCAACTCTAGATTGTAGAGCGTTGTATCTAGTTGCAGTAATAATATCACCGACGGCCATTTATATCTCCTCGTTACTTTTAATTATCTTAAAGATTATTTGTAGCCGCAAATGCTGGTGCAGGAGTGTCAACGTATGATCCACTTGCTCTAACAAAGCCTATTTTTGCTTCTAGTAATCCTAAGACAGGTTCGTCAATTTTGTATCCGCCTGGATTATGATCATAAAATTGATATTTTACTTGTATGCTAGAACTATTGCTTGCTTTAGCAAAAAGAATATAATTGTTATTACCGTAAACTCCGGTTGCAGATTTTCTATATATCTCTTGATATGAAGTTGTTAAATCATAATTACCAATACTTTGAACTACACCTGTGCCTGTAGTTGTAGTTGAATCATGGTTTATACTAATAGTTCCAGCATTGCTAAGAATTGAAGACCAATCTTGGCTTTTTGCTACACTGTCTCCTGATACTGGAGTTCCGCTTAAAGAACTAATAAATGTAAGAGATCCTCCTGCATTAAAAAAGTGTCTACGTGTATTGCTATCAGTAAAAGAAACATTAAACTCGCACTCGATTGGAGCAGTCCATTGATTTCTACGTTGAATAGTTTTAGCATTATTAAGTGTACTGCTTTGTGCTGGTGCTAATCTAAATCTATTTCCGACTGTTTCGATAATACTAATAAAATCTTCGTAGTCTTTAAATCCTTCTTTAGTATCTGCGCCGCTAGTATCTTCTGCTACTGTATCACCAATTTCTACTTCAGCAATTGAATTTGGTACTGATGCTGTTTGGTGTATATAAATTTTGTTTAAGTCAGTAAATAAAGCATTAACGTGTGTAGAGTTAATAATAATATTACTTGAAACCTGAGAACTAGTTGTTGTTTGACCATAGCCTTCGTTTCCAGATCCGTTGCCAAGGATTGCACTTACCCTACCTTGTGCATTATTGTATCTTGCGGCTGTAATTAAATCGCCAACTGCCATGCTCTACTTCCCTTATTATATACGTGTTTTAATATTTATACTTTTAAAACACACTCTATCAATTTTTCTTCGTCGGAAGTACTTGATTCTAAAGCAATTCCAACTAATCCTGTACTTGCAATAGTTGAAGCAACGCCGTCTTGCCATGCATAAACTGCTTGACCTTTTGACACTGGTCCTTTTACTCTTACAGGAACACGCCCTTTAAGACCAACTGCTTGACCTTCTGCTGTACTATTCATTAAGTATGCTGGTTCTGCTGATATAACTCCTATTGCATGATGACTTACACCGGCTGGCTTAACTTCTGCTTCGCCGCCTACTGCCATTACTGTGCCAACTGGCCATTCTTGTGTAGTTGCATAAATTTCTGCCAAGTCTGCATACTGTGCTTGTGTTGCTGTTCCTCTAAAGAAGTTAGCATGTAAATCGCCTGCACTATCACGTAATGCTGTTGTACTTGCAATAGCACTTGTATCGCCTGCATAATCTGCACTATTAAACCTAATTGCATCTGCACTAGATGCATTACCTTGGAAATTATCTGCCCAAACATTTGACCATTTAGCAATACTTGTACCTAATGTATATGTGCTAGTTGATCCAGGATTAATACCTGTTGCTGTAACATTGGCACTATTAGTTTGTATACTGTTTGCATTACTTGTTTTAAATCTAATTATGTTATTTGTACCAACTTCGTTAGCAATAACACCTTGGTTACCATTTTCAATATAGATATGTAAATCGTTTTGGTCACCTACTGTAATACCTGCATCTGGAAATCTAACAATATCACTAAATTGAGTTGCTGATCCTGGCGAACTTTGTACAAACTCACTTGGTAGTTTTCCACCAAATCTTAATGCATTGCTTGATGTTCCCCAATAATAATGATTAGTTGACGTAACACCGTTTGTTGCATCTATGGTGTTAACCATTGTTGTACCTTTTCTGATAACATCAAACCCTGTAATAGCATTTTCAGGATCAGTTGAATCAATAGTAAACTCTTGACCACTAGTTATAAAAATAATTTCGTCTTCGATTGTTGCGGCAATTACACTGTGATTAACATTGGCTGTATCACGTACTGTTTTACTTTGCATTTGTGTAAGACCGGTACCTGCACCTTGTGGACCAACTAATACAAATGATGTTCCGTTATATGTGTATAACTGACTGTTGCCTGAATCCCACCAAAAGTCACCTGCTGTTAAACCTACTGGCTGTGTGGTTGAAACTTCTGCGCCGCCTGTAGTTTTAAATTTAGTACCATCGTAGAATTTAATTTTACCATTTGTTGAATCGTGCCATATTTGACCACTAACTGGTTTTGGTGGCTGTGATGTTCCACTAAATGATTCTAACAAAAACAAAAAGTTTTCGTTTTGTATTTCGCCGTAACCAGCGTAGTTCTTGCCAACAAACGTTAAGTCTGTTGTAACATCAACGGTACCATCTTGTACTACTACAAGTGTTGCTCCGCTGTATTTGTTAATCGTATAAGCCATGTTTCAACCCTTTAATTATAACTATATTTATCTTACACACTAGATGTTAAGTTTTGACTAAATGCCCAACTTCCACTTGATGTGATGTATTCCTTCAACGCTCTAGTTACACTAACTGTAACTGTACCTGTTGCCGCTGTAAATCCAATATCTTGCAATACTGATTCGTTTTCTACTCCAGCGGCATCTACCGCTATGAATGATTTAGTTGCTACTGCCGCAACGTCAATACCTGTAACACTTGCGCCACCAAGTGTTGTACAGTGAATACGTGCAGTTGTACCGTTCGCAACAGTACCTGCTGGAACTAGGTCATTTAGAACTAATCCAATTTGTGTATCGTTTAATCCTGTAACATCCATACTAAACGAAATTGCAGATCCTGCAATTTGTTCATCTACATATACTTTACTTGCCGCGTCTGTATCTTGTGTAGGCTGTGCTATTCCTGCAATTTTACTGTTTGAAAAATTAACATCGCCGCCTGCTGACACTATTAATCCACTTGTACCTGAAATAGTACTACCATTTAAATTAATATTATCTACATCTAAAGATGTTAATGTGCCTACATTTGTAAGACTTGAATTTACAATACCAGTTCCTAGTGTATTATTTGTAAGTACTGTTGTTCCTGCAACTTTATATTCGTTGCCTGTAGTTACATTAATATTTTCTGTAGTTGTCCAACTATTTGTTGCTTGTATCCAAGTCCATTTTTTATCTGCACCTGTTACTCTTACAACCATTCCAGCATCATCAACACCTGCATCATTTAATAGAGTACTATCGTTTGTAATAGCAAGTTCAATTTGCTTATCTTCAACTCTTAAGTTACTAACATCAATACTTGCACTAGATCCTTCAACTAATAAGTTTCCTGTTACACGGATATCACCTGCAACATCTAATGTATATTCTGGTGTGTTATCAAAAATACCTACACGTTTATTTGCCGCGTCTACGAATACAGCATCTACTTGCTGTGATCCAGCCGCAGTACTTGTTACTCTAATTACATAATTCTCATCTAACTGCTGATTAGCAGTAACAAACGAATTACCAATTATGCTTTGTACTTGGTTAGCATTTGGTCCAATAGTAACACCTGCTGAGTTACTAACTGTAAGTGAACCTGTAACAACGTTATCTGATGTAGTACTTACAAAGTTATCTGCACCGACTTTTGTTCCGTCTGCTTTAATTAATGCTTTCGCGGCATCTGCTGTACCTTCAAAAAGAAAGTTTGTTTTATCAATAACATTAATACCTTTTTTGATATTACCTGTAATACCAGCGATTGTATATCCTACTGCTGGAGTAAATTCTACATTACTAATTACTGCGGCTCTTTCTGTTGTACCATTAGTGCCATTACCTAAATACAAACTAGCAAGTGTTCTACTTCTGTCCTGTGTATCTAATATACTTTCAATTCTAAATCCTGTTTCGCCCTGCCCTGCTTTGTATACTGGTCCTGCTAACGTTAAATCTGTGCCATCAAAAAAGTAAAGTTGATTATTTACATTATCTATCCATAAGTCACCAGCAACCATTCCTGGTTGTGTTTTTTGTACAAATGGTCCACCTACTGCTTTGAATACATTTCCCTCATAAACTTTTAAACGTGCTTCGCCTGTATCCCACCATAATTGTCCAGCAATTGGATTAGTTGGTGAGTTAGTGTTACTAAAATTTTCAAGTAATTTAACAAAATTTTCGTTGAATGCTTCACCGTATCCGGAATAGTTTCTACCAACTAATGTTAATGATGTACTGTTAATATCAACTGTACCGTCAATTAAATCTACTAGTAATGCACCATTTGTTTTGTTTATTTTATATGCCATTAAACTTTCCCTGTGTAAATTATGTAATTTAAGGACATGAACGGTGTCAATGTTTCCATTGCCTGTCCAGTTGTTCCTGCAACACCACCACTTGTTGTTACAGCCTGCCCTGCATTTTGTCCTGTTGGTGCATCAAATGTAATTGATGATACCGGACTGTTTGCGCCCTTTGCCGCATCTAGTATTGCATAGAACTGTGTTCCTTCAACAACTAAATCGTGTTCGTGATCTGGTAAGTTAGTATTTTGAATTGTAACTGTTTCTTGACCACCACTATTACCAAGTTCACTACCTTGCAAGCCTGTAATTCTACCTGCACCTGTTCCGCCCATATCATCTAGACCCATAGCAGTTCTACCACGCATATCTGGTAGTGCAAATTTTGCTACACCAAGATCACTTAATAACCCTGACTGTTTGTATGTAAATCCAATTATTTCAAATAATGCTTGATAGTCTGCTTGTAATACTTCTTGTCCGTGACATAGTAACCAAAACAACGGTGCTGTTGTACCTGCATAAGGCATCATTACACCTGGTGGGTTAACTGGTACTGTAGATAATAAATCTCTTCTACTAATTCTATAAAGTCCAACTTGTCCTTGTACTCTGTTTAATAAGAATTCGTCACTGGCATCAGCATTATTAGCATATGTTTTATTACTAATAAAACTGTTTGCTACAGTTGTTTGGAATGTTTTTGTAGTGCCGCCTGCTTGACCATCAAATGTAATAGTCGGCGCACTAACTTCGCCTGCTAGTGTAAAGTTTGTAGAACTAGAAAGTTTATCTGCACTACCTGCTCTACCGCTTACTTGTCCAGTAACGTTACCGGTTAAGTTTCCTATAAAAGTTGTTGCATATATTCCTGTATATTTGTTTGCTAATGATCCAATATTTCTTGTATTAGTTATATCAGGAATAATATCTCTAGTTTCTGTATCACCAATAATATTAATAGTTCCGCCAATGTTTACATCTCCTGCAACACCTACGCCGCCTTTTACAATTAAACTACCTGTACCAAAGTTTGTACTTGCAGTAGTTCCATCGATTGTAACACCTTGACTTACTTTAATATTACCTGTAACATCTAATGCTTCACTTGGTGCTGTGTTGTTAATACCAATATTTGTTGTTGAGTCAACACGCATAACTGTTTTAGTAGTACCTTGGTCATTAACACGTATGTCTAAACTTGCACCACTTGTGTTATGACTAATAACTCCAATTTGTCCTTCAACGCCTAAACCAACTTGATTTCCGCTACCAAGTATAATACCATCATCAGTGTTTACTTTTAATTGACTTGTTGTTGTACTTACAACATCACCACGTAAGAAGTTTGCCGCCGCAATTTTTTCTCCAGCAACAACTAAGTTTTCTGCTTGTTCTGCAGGTCCATAAAATCTTGCCGCGCCAGATCCAGTAATATCTGCTGTGCTTAAATTAATTCCGGGATTAATTTGACTAAAGCCATTAATTTCTGCTCTTGGAGTAAATGTATGTGTACTAATAATTGCAACTGGTTTAGCATCAATTTCAACTTGTAAACTTGTATATTCTATATTGTCTTGTGCAAGTATAGTAACTGGACTAATACCAGTACTTAACCCACCAGCATACTCCGGACCAATAAGAGTCCAACCAGAACCTGTATACAAATATAATTGTTGATTATCAGTATCAACCCAAAGGTCACCTGTTAAACTATTTGATGCACCCGGTTCACTAGTAGCCTTTTTTAATCCACCACTTGCTACCCAATTTGTTCCGTCATAAACTTTTAATTGTTCATTGCCGGCAGTACTATCGTACCATAATTGTCCTTCAACTGGATTTGATGGAGATGTTAAATTTGCAAAATTTTCTAATAACTTTAAAAAGTTTTGATTAAATTCAACACCATAACTTGTAGTATTACGACCAACAAAACTTAAACTTGTTGATTGATTTATGTCATTATCTTCAACGGTAACACTACCTTTGTTTGTTACGTCAGTAAAATTAATTGTATAAGGCATTTATTATACTCCTGACAAACTTTGTACACGTACTGTGTAATCAATTTGAACTAATCTGTTTAAACTTTTTTGTACAGGGTGGAAAATAACATGTGTAACTAATCTACCTGTGCCTGCTGGGCTATAACTTTTAAGACCTAATTCATCAAACACATAAAGGTTAGTAGTATCTGTAGCAGTATCAAATGCATCTTGCCCTTCTGGTTCTCCGTAGTCTAATAAACAAGTTACAACAATATCTGTGTAATTTGTTCCACTAACATGACGTGTTTCAATTTTGTTTCTTACAGGATCAGTATTACTTGTACTCCTGTCATCTACTACTTTAGTAAATGTTTGGTTATACAAACTTGCATTTGTTCCTGTTGAGTTTGGTGTTAAGTATGTAATAATACCTGTTGGATCTACGCTAGTACCTCCATTACCAAAACTCATTTCATATATTGTACCTTGCCCTTGGTTTGCAAGGCTTTCTGCAAGAGCAATACTCATATTTTCATAGTGGATAGCATTACGCTTATCAACATACACTTCACCCGTTTTAGGATCATGTATTTTGATATGTCCTTTTACTACTACTCCGCTTTTATCATTTAATTTGTCTGTCATGTTTTTCTCTCACTGCTACTGTATTTATTTAGGTAACTCCGTTGTTCTTGCTTTAAGAAACTGTGCAATGTCATTTTCTTCATCTGCTAGGCTTATACCTGCTTTTGTCCATGTTTGACCCACACGTCTGATTACCGTAACCTTCTGATCTGCTTCAGGAGTTGCTGTTAATTCCAGTGTACTTCCATTTAATGTGAAATCTACTGGTAATGTAACGTCACCTTCAGCACTATCTTGTGCAATAAATCTAGTTACAAAGTTTCCACTAGTGTCTTTAGTGTCTACTTGATAACTACTTATCGCATTTTTACGAAGTCTGTGTCCAGCAACAAATACTTCAAATTCGTTTATACCCTGTGTAGGAGTAAAATCTAATTCATATGATGCTGTAGTACCGTCTGCTGTAAACACTTGTGTAAGTGTTTGATCCATATACGGAATATTTTCTCCCGGACTTTGATCTCTTACCTCAGTTCCTGAAGCAATTAGTGCGTTTACACCAGTACCTAAAGTACCTCTACGTATTTGACGTAAACTATTTCCTTGCTTCACGTAGTACTCAATTCTTTCACCGTTTATAAACACAACACCCGGTATTTGCTTCTTTTTGCCAGGTTCTGGTAAATCTGAAGCATCAACTAGTTCAATTCTAGTATCCCACCAATTAAGGTCTTGTGCTAATTTATACTTATTCGCATTGTCTAGCCTCTTGTAGTGAACGCGGTTCAGTATGTCTTTAAATTGTCTATAACCAAAGCGATGTGTTAACTGCTCTTCTCCAAATTGTATATACTCAACTTTATCATTTGGATTAAGTTGTTGAATAATTTTTACATACATTTGATTTTCAGTTACGTAATAATCAATATTTGGTGCAAGTCTTACACCATTTAGTATAACCCAAACATATTCTGAATCTTGTGCTTTGTGTCTTAATTTTACAAGTCCATTACTGAAGGTAATATACTCTTTATAATTAGTTGTACCTGGGACTAATGGAACACGACTTACTAAGTTATACTTAATACGTTCAAAATCTTGTATATCATGATTACTAAATGATGTAATTCTAATTGATTCTCCTAATCCTGGTGCTGTATCAAAATAAATTTTACTTCTGTCTTGTAGGAATCGTGTCGTACTATCTGCACCGGTTCCAACATACCCAAATGCATATTGACCGTCAATACTAAAGAATATATCTAGTCTGTCATCTACTGCTCCGATTCCTGCTGATAGTTTAACACTGTTATTTGCACTATCCCATCTGTACTGAATATTTTTAACAAGTATTTGATCGTTTAAATAAACTTCTATATCTTCGCCTCTAACACTATTACTAAAGAATTGCCATTCTTGGATTTGGTATTCTCTAATTGTCGCATCAGTAATTGTAAAGTCTACATTGTAACCTGCATCAAGTATATTATTGTTTACTTCAACAATAGCATTTTGTGCAGTTGGTAATCCGCCAACTAGTGCTGGATTAACATCAAACACAGTTGTTGAACCGTCACCTACTAGTGTTTGTACATTTGTTGCACTAAAGTTTGTAGCAGTTGTATAAAATAAACCATAATGAATGTCATTACCTGCTTGCGGCGCTGATCCAAATGTAATAACAAAATTGCCATTTGATCCTTCGGATAAAGTTGAAGAATTAATAACACCATTTAAATAAACATAATGACTTACGCCTTCTTGATATTTTATATTAGTTGTATACGTATTTGTACTTCCATCTGCTGTAAGATGATTAATATCAAGAATTTTTTGTCCATTAACACCAAGAGTAACAATACTTAAAACTTTTCCTGCTGTTGGAGGTGTTGTAAATGTAAGTGTATCAGTTACATAATTTATTGTATAATCTGTTGTGCGTACATTATCTAATGTTACAAATACTGCTTCGCTATTAAATGGATGAACTCCAGTTGTAAAAGTTTGCTGTATACCATCTGTTGTAAAGAATTGTGTCTGTATGTTGCTTGTTCCATCATCTGGTCTATGGAAAATTTTAATATCAACTGTATCACTAATTTTACCTGGAACTAATTCCTCAGGTCCAGTTGTTGTCATAGGAGTAATAAATCCATCACCATCTACAATGATTTCACTTGCATCAATACCTTTTGCATTGCTATAACTTAACGCTCCACCTGTTAATTGTGTATCATAACTAGCAGGATCTGGTTTGAAAGAGCCGTCGCTTGTACTTTTTCTAAGAACAAAGATATCGTCATCTTTACTTGTTATACCAAAGTTTTGAATGTTAATTGACGTTAATGCACCATCACCAATAATGCTTGACATAACAGCATTTGGATTTGTAGGATTACTTGGATAGTTTGCATCATCAAGTCTTACGTTGTTTTTATATACATTGTATACAACGCCTGTTTCTAATGGTTGTTCCCAAGTTAACTCTGCTGTTGATCCATCTAAGTAAAAAATAATATCTTCAAAAGTTGTATCGTAAATATCATACGGTTCAACTCCAAAGCCTTTTGTTTCAAAACCGCCTACTCCAGCAAAATCAAAACTCTTAACTTCGACGCCACCAAAATCAACACCCATCATAAGTTGTGATATGTCTTTGCCGATCATACCATCAATTGGTTTGTAATAGGTTTGAACTCTATCTTGTGCTGTTAATAAGTCAGGTGCAAGTTCATATTGAATTGTCAACCCTATATTTAACTTAGGAGGTACTTGAAATACTATTCTACCACGTTTTCTAGTATAACCTTTTATATTATCTTCAAAATTTGAAATTGTGTATTCACTTTTTAATAACTCTACACCGCTAATAAATATTTTTACTTTTGCACCATTTAAATTCATTGGCCATTTTAAGTCATATACTGAAGTTGCATTGTCACCAGTAAATACTTCTTGCCTAGTAACTTCTAAATAATAAGGATTTCCACTTATTCTATCAAATCTAGATATAATATGTGTTCCTCTTACTTTACCATTGCCAAGAACTGCTTTAGCAGATGCTATTGTGCCGCCATCTTCAACACTTCCATTTAAAACAACATCCGGAGCACTAACATATCCTTTACCTGAATTAGTAACTTGAATTTTAGAAACTTTATCACCATTTAGATAGGCTCTTGCTGTTGCACCTGTGCCTCCGCCGCCTTCAATAGTAATAATTGGAGGTAATGTATATCTTGATCCTTCATTACTTACTGCAATTTCTTTAATTTCATATCCAAAATTCTCTAACCAATGCTTATCTGGGTAAGAACTTGTACTATTAGGTACACTTGTAATTAAATTATTAGAAACTTTTGCTGAACTACTTGTAATTTTAGATTTACTAAAGTTATATCTCGGCGGTAAATCAAAATCTGTTACAACACTATTAGTAGGATCTGTTTTTTCATAATTAGATACGTATTCTCTAATTTTTGTTTTAAATGGTTTAACTTCGTTTATATAATCTTGATAATTTTCAATACTATCATTTTTAAATGTAACTTTTTGTGCAAGGTCACCAACATTGTGTTGTGCTTTAATAAATGATGTTTTAAATGCCCAATCAATATTTGGTTGTTCACTAAATGCATAACGTATAGTTGCAATGAACAATTCGTTATAATGTGTTTCTAAGTCATCAATTAAAATATGATCACGAATTGTTTCTAAAACTACTCTAGATTCAGTTACAGGCTGACTATCATAAAATACTGTATCAAATGTATCAATATCAAATCCTGTTTTGTTAAGTTGTGTATTATATAACTTGTCACTAAACTGGATAGTAGCACTTTGTTTGCCAATTACTTTATAGTTTTGTGTATAATCTTCTGTAGGATTATTTGCAATTTTTTCTAAAAGTAACCAGCCTCCAGAACCAACGTTAGAAATCTTTACAGTATTACCAATATCGTTTTCAATTGCTGTAAGTTGGTAACTAAAATCAATTAAATTATTAATTTCAGTAAATTCATTGTATCCTGTTGCATACCAATCAGCATAATTCCAGTATAAGTTAGTATCAAATCTCTGACTTACAGTTCTATTCCATGTTGTACCGTTATAATTATATAAAGACCATTTATTAGCAACATTTATATCACTTGAAACAAGTATACTAAAGTTTCTTGTAGTAAGCACTGTATTTTCATCGTATCCTTCTCCTGGATCAATAATATTAACTGTAGTAATTTGTCCTAATTCATTAATTTCAGTTTCTACAATGGCATTTCTACCAATGCCTGATACAGTTACTTTTGGACCTAAGCGTGTTCCGCCCACTGTTGAAACATATGTTGGATCAACATATCCTCTTCCGGAATTTGTAATTTCAACACTTGTAATTTTACCGTCAACTATTGTAGGAGTTAACACTGCTGTAATTCTTTTAGCAACACCAACAAAAGCAAGATCTTCAAATGTATCAATTTTTACATCATAATCACGTGAACTTGCAAATGGTGCAGGATCACTCTTAGTTAAATCACTAATATCAAATTCATCAACAATAATATTTTTTATTAAAACGTCATTTACTCTTTCAATTAATTGCTTAAATGCTTCTGACTTATTAATAAACATCGATTGTCTTGGATTATTACTAATTCCGTATTTTGCTTTTGCACTTAATTTAGGATCTGGAACTAATCTAAATTGTGTGTCGTAACCAATTATACTATCAAACCATTTTAATTCAATATCTCTGTTAGGTCTACTTGATCCAATACCTTGTGTTAACATTTGATACTGATTGTGAATATTTTGAGTGTCATTGTCAAGAGTAAAGTAACGTAAATTAAATGCAACATTTTCGCCGCTCATTAATCCTTCGCAATTAAATAACACATATCTATCTTTACCCATTAGCCCAACAAATCTATGTCCTTGACCAACTGGATCTTCAATTAATCTTGTAACATCGTATGAAGTAATACTTCTACCTGTAACATTAGGTACCACACGTTTGTTTGCTACCCAATAATAATAACGCGGCTTGCTAGTTTTAGAAATTGGATCCCATACTAAACGCTGAGAATATACAAAGTCACCGTATTTAGATTTACCACTTACTCCAGAAGCAATTCCTTGTTCTGAATCTGCTAAATTATCCCATTCGCTAGGTATTAGATCGCTTTCGACCCATTCGTATACTTGTACGCTTGTACCTGGAAATACTTCTCCCCAAAAATTAGTTTGGTAAGTTATATTGTTTTGTTGGTAGTTATAAAATTTAACTGCACTTAGATCCCACCATAGTTGTCCTACATGTTCTCTACCCCAAGCATTAGTTTCGTCTATAATAACAGTGTCATTGCCAACACTAAATGCCGCTGGATCATAATAAGTTTTATAAGATAATTCTTGTTCTGCTGGTCCTGCAATTTTTCCTTGAACTGGATCAATAAAATCTAAATCTTCAATAAGGGTGTTAGTTTTAATGTTATATAAAAACGCACCTTTAATTTTATTAATATCTACTTGATCAATTGGACTTCTATGTGTGTTCCATGATTTAGAACCAATAGTTTTTCTAAAGTCAATAATCATACCTTGGAATGTTACTAAGTCTGTCATTTCTGGAATTGACGTGTAAACATGGTTATTATTCATAACAATATTTTTACCAAAATTGATTGCTAATGGTTCGTCAATAATAAATTCTTGAGCAAATAGTAACGACTGATTAATTCTTTCGTACATAAAGATAACACCGCTATCCATGTCTGTTGATTTGAATGTTGTAAATTCATCATCAAATACTGTTGTACGGTTATCAAATGTTGTTGGCAATTCAATATCGCCGTTGAGACTAGTAACACATAATGCATTTCCATCAAAATTTAAGTAAGCACCAAAATTTTCTGCCTGTTCGCCATTTGGACTAAACACTTCTTGTGTTAGTGTAAACTGGCCATTGACTAAAGTATAGATGTAAACTTTACCTTGATCTTTTTTCTTATCATCATTGTAAGGTTCGCCAATAGCAATCATTTCACCGTCACTACTTACACTAATACTATCACCGAATCCAGTATATGATCCAGTTGATAAGTCTTCATATGGAGGTTTAATAGTTTGAGATACTGTCATTTGTCCTTGTGGCAATCGTCTGTAAACTACTATAATACGTTCACCTGAACTATCATTGCCTTGTATCCTCGAACTTACAACTAACACATCTCCATCTAAATCTTGATCAAATTTTCTTGCAAAATCTCTTACACCAAACTCTGGATCAAAGACTTCTTCACCAATAATTCTATTTGTTCCTAATGTTGGTATAAATCCAACATGTGCTGTACCGTCAGTTACTAGTTCCCAGTCAAGTGGTATAAAAGACACACCACTTGCAATATTTCTTAGTGCTTTATAAAGTCTATCGTTATATTCTACAATCTCTCCTTGTTTATAGAATACTGATGAACTGAACGTACCTCTATAATTTGGATCTATGTCCAGTTGCCAGTTATAACTTTCTATTGCTCCATTTATAGTTGTAGCGCCATTCTTAACAAAATGTATACTACCTGCATTTGTTTGTGTACCAGCACCTTTTGATGCAACACTTAATCTATATAAATTTCCTTCTTGTGTAAATTGTACTTCATCACCAAGTTTAGCGTATGATTTACGTTCAGGGATAGTATAATGATTTTCTACTTTAAATTTAACTTGTAGATCTAAGTCATATACACTAAACAATCCTTCCTGTATAAGTCCACTTGCTTGTGTACCATTAGCACTAGATACAGGAATATTAGTGACTAACTGCCAATCTCTGTTATTAGATGCTGGAATGTTAGCCTCTCTTGGAATACCTGCTAGTGTAGTGTTATTATAGAACCAATATTCAAAATCAGTTAGTTCACTAATTGTAGCATCTGCAAAGTTACTTGATTCTTCTATAACAATAATTTTACCTAAACGAGTGCCTTCTAATGATACTGCATCAATTCTAGCAAAATTACGTTTAACTGATCCTCTTACACGGAATATATCTGCTGGTTGGTTATAATTTCCACCCTTACTCCATGCTCCTGTAACATTTTTAACATAAATTCTTACAGTATTAAATTGTCTTTTATAAAAAGTAATTTCAGCAGTAGCACCTGTAACTGTATCTTCTACAGTGTCGCCTACAATAGGCTCAAACGGTAAAAAGTTTACTTGGTCAAATTCATCAAAAGTTAAATCAAGATATCCGTCCCATAGATCATATACTGTATGCTGTTTATTAAATAGTGCGGCATTCATTACTGTGTCAGTAAAATTAGTAGTTCCGCTTATACTATCAACTTGCATGTAAAAAGTATCACCATTTGATAAAGTATCAGTAAATGTTTTGCCGCCTCTAACTGTCCATAACGGACTACTTTGTAACGCAAATACTTCGCCTGGGTCACCTTCATATGTAAGTGTTTGTGCAAATGATGCTTGGTCATTTAAACTTAATGGTAAGTTTGCTGATAAGCCGTCTGCAATGGCTTCTTGCCTAGTGTCAGTAATATTGTAATAAAAGTTTGGTGTACTTCTGCCACTTGTTGTTGTAAGTAAATCTTGATAAACTAAACCGTGTCCTGGATCAACAAATACATTTGAACTATCAGCACTTGTAGTATATGCTGGTGTATTAATATACCAATATCCGCCTAAGTTGCTTGTAAGACTTACATAATCTTCAGTGTAATCTCCAATACGTACTGTGCCAACAAATACACTGCCAGTTGATGCAAACGTTCCGTTTACATCTGACAAGTACACTGTACAAGTTGTTAAGTTGTTTGCTACATAAACTACTGTGCCACTAGCAATACTACTTGAAAGTGTATCATTAATTTGTGGTAAGTTTACAAAATTTTCAATTACTAATACATTGTCTACTTTATATTCAATATTATGTGTACCTGTAATGAATGTATTATCAATTACAGGAAATTCTCCATCAAACGGTTGCACATCTGTTGAACTGCCTTGAATACTTAACTTACTATAATTGTTCCATTTTAAAACAATATCGTCGCCTACTGTACTTCCTTCGTATGCATCTAAAGGTGCTCTTACAAGTATATGACCAACTAACCTATCATTAATTTTATAGTCACCTGCTTGTAGCAAATTAATTAATGTACTATCACTGTCTGGAACTATATTAAGATATGAATCAAAACTATCAAACTGGATTGCACCTGTAGCAGGATCAATATTTTGAATTGCTTTATATAAATTTGGTCCATACTTTACAATTTGACTTTTTGTATAAGGTGTACCTTGTTGGAATTCGCCTTTGTAAAAACTAAATGTATTTGATGCTTGAGGTGATCCAACTACAAGATATTTTCCATCTGGACTAAGTGCAACACTTTCTCCAAAGTTCATTGACGATGTTGGTGTACTTCCATCATAAGCATCAGCAATGTCTGTTGGTGCTTCAATAATTTGATCTAACACAAAATTAGTATTATCATTAGGTCTTGTATAAATGTGTACTTCACCATTACCTTTAAATGGTATACCTACTGCCATTTTAGTATTAGTTCGGTTTACGCTAATTGAATGTCCATAACCGTGTTGTGTACTATCAAGTTGTAAAGAACTTTGAACTTTTTGATGTTCTTGATATACTGGTGTGTTTTTAAGAACTGTCCATTTACCATTGTCGTCATCATCTATCCAAACAAGTTCATTAGAACTTAAATTAGCAGTAATGTTTGTATTTGCGGCATTTACTGTTGCTGTACGTTGCGTAGTAAAAATAGTAATTGTACCACTAATATCAATTGTTTCGTCAATTTCTAACCAATCCTGTTTTTCAGTCTTAAATGTTATTTTGTTACCTTGTACAACAGTTACTTTATAAAACCCGTCAAGAGCAGTTAGAGACGCTGTATTTGCGTTTGTGATACCAAATATATCGCCTACAGCAATCTGTCTAGCAGTAAAGTTTAAAGTAAGTGTAATTTCATCACCTACAGGCTTTACTTCTTTTATTCTTAAATCAGTTTCAGTATGTTGTAAAACATTCCATGTTTGATTATCTGAAGCAACCCAAATATAATCATCTTTATTCACATCACTTATATTGAAATCTATAATTCCGTCTTTTGTTAATACTGCTCTACTAACATCTTCACCTGTAACATATCCTACAGTTTTAACATATTCGTCGTTAGTATATTTGGTAGGAATTTTATTTGTATCATAATCGTTAGGCTTTAAGAACACATCATAATTTGGAATTCTGTATATTAAATCTGTTGATGCTGGTATAGTTTCTACCAACTCAATTGGCTGAGGAGACAATTTAAATTTAGACTCATCTAACTGCCATTCAATTTCTTCAAAGTTAGTAGTAGCACCATATTGACTATTCTTTACTGCCCATTCTTCATAAAAATCAACTGACTCTTTATCAGCACTTGCTAATGCATCAAATAATTTGTCAACACTGTTTCTAGTTCCTTTATCTTGAATGAATCCTTGATAAAATTTATATTGACTTACATCATCATTAATAATGTTTTCTAAATACTGACGTTTTTGATACCCTATTAAATGCTGTGCTAAACGTTGTTGTTCGTTATCAAAATTATCACTATCAAGATCATAAAAATCAGTAAACTGATTAATTCTATAATCAAAGTTTGTAAGAAGTTTTGTTTCAGGACGACCGTCTAGTCTATTCCATTCGTCTGCTTTAAAGTTTAAATCGCCTGCAATTTTATTTTTTGCTGAATAAAAGAATTCTTTATAACGAACTGTATCGCCGATTGCATAATCTTTAAAGGATTTCCATTCCGTAACTTCTGCCTGGTCAAATACAAACCCTGGAATATTTAAACTTCCGTCCCATCCAGCAGTTCTATAACCTAAAACCTTAACACGGTCTTGTCTATATCCTGATGCAGGTGAATAAATTACATCTTTAAAGTCTGATATATTATCAAGCAAAGCAACATGTTCTATTTGAACTAAAGGTAACTGGATATAATAAATTCCTTCAGCAGTATTAGAAAGATTAACAGCAAACGTGTTGCCCTCTCTTGTAAGTCTTGTAAATGTCTGTTCTAGTGCAGTGCCGTCACTTACTTGCATTGAATAATCGTAAAAATTATCTAATAAATTGTCAACTACTGCAAATTTTCTAGTAAACTCAATTTGGTTAGCACTTGGACTTAGAGCAATAATTGTTCCTGCCGCCCAGTTTTGAGTAGTCCAAAATAAGAATTCCTTTGCACTGTATTTCCAGTCTTCAACAACACCTGTATCTGTATTAAAATAGTTGAATTCAAATCCTGCTGTTTGTAAATACTGTGCATAACCTAACAAGAAGTCTACTACATCTTGAACGTCTTCATATATTGTACCGTATGGAACTTCGCTTATGTTATCACTAAACCCTTTTCTAAATAATGCTGTAGAGCCACCGCGCATTGGTAAGTCGCTTAGTTTTACAAATTTTTCAGGATCAAAACTGTCCCCTGATGTATGCTCAACTGTAACTCTATAAAATGAATTTAGGTGTCTAACAAATTTATCTACAGTATATTTTTTATCAGTATCCCATTCGATAAACGATTCACTTACTCCGCCAACATTAATTGCAGGATCATTTGATTTTTTTCTAACTGTTTGTATTTTGAATACTGGATTTGCACGGTCATATCCTTTTACTACATACCCAAAGGATTGCTTTTCTACAATTACTCCACTGTATGAAACTGTATCAATTGGTGAACTTTTATTTAGAAATATTTGATAATTTTCTTTAGGTAAAAATACATTACCTTGATTAAAAGGAGTTCTACTATCTAAAACAAATTTTAGTTTTTCTTGATCAGTAAACCCGCCTAATTTAATACCTATTTGATACTTTAAACTTTTTACTTGTTCTTTATAATCACTAGTTGATATTGCACTGTTGCCTAGTGTATAGTTTATAATATAATCTACTAATCCACTTGTAAAAACTCTTTTAGTATCCCCATATGTATTACTAAAGACTAAACTTGCTAAAGATATTGAACGATTGGTTACATTATATACATATTGGCCTGCTAAGTTTTTACTAATTCGTGATGTATCCCATGCTAGAGACATATATTTTGCAGGCTGATTTAGTAACTGTGATTTAACAATACTAAAAGCATAATCACTACTAGTCCTCCAAGCATTTTCTGTAGGAGCATGATCTCCAAACTTAAATCCTAATTTAGTATACGATGCAATATATTCGTTTGCAAACTTAGACTGTAACGGACTTAATAAATTACCGTCTTCGTCAACTGGAATATGATTTAACAACCCTGGTCTTTTATACTTGTCTAAATATTTTACAGGGTTATTAGGATCTGCTAATTTACCTTCTTGTAAATCTTCCCAAAGGATCAAGTTATCTGAAGTGTAAGGAGCCGCACCATACTGTGCTTCCCACCAATCAGGTTTTGTAGTTAACCCTAACATTTCCCACGGTGATGTATGTGGAGAATCAGTGTCGTATGCATGTCTATATACTGAACGCCAAAAGCCAGTTAATTGTTCGCCAGCAGGTCCTGACATATAAGAATAGTTATAAGTGAAACTATCAGTTAAATTATAGAATGTATTTGATGTATAATCTAGTCCGCCTAAACTTTCGCTCCACTTAACAAAGTCACTTAGTAAAACATGATTAATACTGTTTAGATCAAATTTAGTATTTCTATACTTTCCTGGAATAAAATCATGTATGTCAATTTTAGTAGGATCATATACACTTTTAATATTATTGTATATTCTACGTTCAAGATCTAAAATTAAATTATCTCGATAATCATTAAATGCAATCGTTTTACTTCCGTCGTGTCCTCTTATAATCATTGTAGGAGTTCTGTAAGTATTATCTTCATAAATTTTTGGAACGTAAGAAGGATATAATCCTAACTTACTAGGTGTACTTGGTACGTAACAACCGTCAGTACTTTCATATTCAAAAATTTCAATTTTATCACCATCTGTTTTGGTTGCTGTAATTACAGCAAATCCATCAGTATTAAATGTATAATCTTCACCGTGTACTAACTGTGTTCCGTTTTGATAAATTGTTACTGCTTTATTACTTAATTGTGTTTTATTAAATGTTTGACTTAAACTAAAGAAAGTATTTTCAGTATCGTAAACTGTAAACTCTAATCTTTTATTTCCTAAAAAAGGAACCATATCACTAAAATAATACGGGTCTGTTGTTGTTTTGTCTTTTAATACTTCTTTTAAAATTCTATCAACATGTTCTTTAATTTGACCGTCGAACCCTAAATTTTCTGCTACTTGTAAAAACGATCTTTTAAAAGTTCTAAATTCTTCTTTAGCAAAATCGATTGCTTTAATTACATTTGCTTCTTTGGTAGTAATATGATAAAGAGGATTATTAATTGGTCCTGAATGTTGTACAAACTTTTTACCAACAGTATTAATATTACCTAAATTTGCTAGGTTACTGTTTCCTGGAAATACACCACTAAATGCATCTAAATCTTCAATCATACTAAACACATGATCATTTACTTCACCTAATGTAAAAGTAGTTAAGTTTACATTGTTTGGATTGTGTTCTAGATTAATTGGAAATTCGTAGTAACCGTTGTCATTTTTCTTAGTTGCCGACTTAGTTTTTAAAACAATATTATCACCTGTAGTTAACGGACTATTGCATACTATAAATGCTCTTCCGTCTTGTCTTAAAAGTGTATAATCATAATAATGATTGTTGTTTAAAAATACAGTAACTTTTAAGTCATTTAAATCGCCAGCCTGATCATACATGTCAATTTCAAATTGGCTAGTTTCATTAGAAACACTGTACTGTCTAATTACTTTTTGGGTTGATAAATCTTTTGCTTTTTCCCATCCATTTTTATAAGTGAATGCATTTAATGACGTATACTTTCGTAAAAATCCTAGTTCAGTATTAGTAGTAAATGTGTCTGTTAAACTTTGGTGTGTAAAGTTTTCTGTTAACATATCAAAGTTAAAAGTAATATCGCCTACATTAATTAATGCTCGATAAGTTAATGGAAACCCTAATTCGGTATCATTATTTCCTGTACCAACTTTATAACTAAAAATTTTGTTACCTTTAAACGTAGATGTGTTATACGTGTTAGTATCTGAATAACTAATACCGTCAGCGTCAAACATATCAAACAATGGTTGCTGGTTTACTTTAGTTTTTAATTGTCCAAGCATCCATTTAGTGCCGTTAAAGTAATAATGCTTACCAGCATTTTCAATACCTTTTTTAACTAGTACTACTTCATTTGTTTGCGGGGTTGCATCAAGTTCTTCAATTAAAGCAATTTGACTTACAGTACTATTATGTTTGATAAATTTTACTTTATAAATTTTACCATTTACTCTAATATCGTTATCAGCAGTAAACAAAATACGCATACCGTCAGTAATATTTTCTCCGTCAACATTAAATCCAACTGCACCTTCTACAGTTGAAAATATATCAGTTGTAAATGTATCAACTAAGTCAACGTCTTGTTTTTTTTCTGTACCAAAATTATATAATTTAATACCACTATCAAATTCAAGAATTGGACGCTTGGCTCTTTGTGACTGATCTATTTTAACAACATCACCATTTATTTCAGCACTTTTTTCAATTACTGATTTATGATACCATTTGTTGTTTCTTGCCCAAGCATTTTTATCAGGGGAATCTCTGTTTACTACAATATAATCTTTTGTTTCACTATATGATGCCGCATTACCAAATGGCAAACTATCAAAGTTATCACTATCAAATGCAATGGGTTTATCTTGAGAATACGCTAAAGATATCATCAACTCATCTGTATTAACTAAACTTATATTAGTGCCTACACCTTCAACTATCCAATATCCAGTTTCATATTTTGCAGGTGTAACTTCACCTATAAAACTTAACTTCATACCATTTAGGAGTTCTACTCCTTTTGAAGTAGTGTATTGGGACTTTCCAATAATTTCTTGTTCTACATTAATTGCTGTTGCTTCATCAACTTCTGCAATTCGAATAACGCCGCCAGTATTAATATTGTTACTGTTCTGATAATATAATCTTGCTGGAGCGTTAAAGGGTACAGTAAATGTAAGTATTCCTTCTTCAATATTATCATTACTAATACCAGTTTCAAAAATAGTGTTAGCATCAAGACTTCGTTCAGTTCGTATTGTAAACGGCATGTCAGGAGCACTTACATCAAAAGTATAAGTTTGTCCTTTGTACAATTCTATTGTAGGATTTTGTTCAAGGTTTCCGTTTATTACATAAGAAACATTATTGCCGTTTTGTATACTTGTAACTGTGTAGGTGCTTGTTACATCTATACTTTGTCCTGCAACATTTATTGTTGATGGGCCGTTTGGCAACCAAAAGTATTCACGAAAATTAGTTAACTTGTCCCAGTTTAAATTTGGGTTCCAAGAATAATATTCTGCACCATTAAGTAAATCATGATTGTCAGTGTTTCCGCCAAATGCTTTTATTTGATTAACATAATCATTGTAATCTTTATAAAATGTTACGTTATCATAAAGGTCTTTTGCAACAACTGATGGTTCTAATTGATAAGATTCTCTAGTGGTAGAAGTATCGCCAACATAGTTGTCAGTATTTCTATAAGACTTTGCTGTACGTCTACCATAGTACCCGTTTAGTTTTTGTGCTGTACCTGGTTGCAATACTTGGTCAAGTGTAGCATCTAAAAACTTTTTATTCTTTTTTGTACGAAAGTATTTAGGTAATAGATTATTTGAAGCAAACTTATCGTTATCGTCTCCAACCGGTAATGGACTCTCTTTTTGGTTGTCATCGTATGCCATTAGTAACTATATCCTCCGCTACTTGATCCTGAACTACTTGATGTATTATTACTTGCTGTTGTAGTAGTTGTTGTATTTGTTGCAGTTGTTGTATTTGTTGTATTAGATAATGAACTTGTAACCCCTGCGTTAGTTGTTTCTTGGCTTGCTGTAATAACATTGCCTGTTGCTCTCAATCTACTTGCTGTAATAGCATCTATAATTTCAACGTTTTCAACTGTTGCAGAACTAATAAAAATTTCATTTGATTCTGATTTTATTTCATACAAACTACCAAATGACTGACTTTGCTCATTTGGTACAATAACAATACTAACAATATCAGGAGTCATTTGATTCATAATAAAAGTTGATAATTCACTAAAGTAAAAACTTTCACCAAATTCCCAATTATCTAAATTGAAATAAATGTTGATTGCTTCAACTATTCTTGATTTAATATCGTTAGTGTTTGTAACTACGTCTGGGTTAGTTACTACTTTAAATGTTGCTTGCAAACTAGTCTCCGCTGTTCTTCCAAACAATGACTTATACTTAACTGGATGATAAATTATTTCATCACTAATTGACTTAATCTTATTAAGTTCAGTTCCGTATAAACGGTACATACTATCACTACTTGGTGGTAATGGTTCTGTTTGTAAATCACCTTGTAAATATTGTCTATATTGAATATCGTATGTACGAGTAAGAAGGTACGAATCCATAATATTACTTGCCGCTGGATCTATTCTTTGATTATAATCTGCACTATGTAAATATCTAAACTTCAATCCAGAACGCCCAATATATCCTCTATAATCTTTAATAATATTAATGTTTTTCTTTGTAGTATCTAGTTGATAAAACAATTCAGTATCCATAGTAAAGAATACTTGTCCTGCTGTATACTGACTGTATGCTCCAATAGCACCTGAGTTTATTTTAACTTGAATTCCTTCAATTGAATTATCAATAAATCTAAAGTCTTCTACTCCGTCATTAGTTGTATATTTCTTTTGAAAGATATATTTTGTTTCAGGGTTTGTTGCTTCATCAACAATATCTATAAATCCTTGTGGATTATCAATTACTCCGTCATCGTCTACATCAAAGAAACTAATTTCAATACGTTTACTATCAACGTACCCTTCTGAATCTCTATATTCTTTAATAATTTCCCAATCATAACTTACAGTAAACGGATTTGCTACATCTGGTTTATTATTAACATTTAATACTTCGATTTTATCTTTAATAATTCTTCCTGTTTTATTATCAAAAATTTTGTCTGTGCTATCATAATAAAATTTAATTTCTTTGTCGCTTTCAAAAACATATCTCATTGTTCTATATGTAATATCGTAGCGTTCACCATCAGTTTTAAAATACAATAACCAACTTGCATCTAAGTTTTGATTACTTGAATCGCCTGTTTTACCTGTACTAAAATTTGATATGCTATCAAGATTTGCTTCAGTAATAATTCTCCACTGTTGTGTTTCAACATCATATCTTAAACCAAATGTATTTGTTGCAAACGCCTGATCAACAATTTGTGTTTTAACTGCATCTGTAATTACATTTGCAAGTTTTGGTCTTACTTCTGTTAATACTGCCTGTGATGGAATCAAATCATTTAATACAACTGGACCTAGTCCTGTTGATCCAACTACTGTACCGTCTCCAGTTACACTAACAACTTTAGTCCAAATATATTCAACTGCTCCTGGATGATTTGCAGGTCCTGTCATTAACTTATTTTTATCAGTAGTCATAAAATGATAGCCTGTTGGAGCAACAAATTTGACAAGTGTTCCTGATTGAATAAATCTTAAATTATTTGCTGTAAACGATCCTAGTTTAAATTTAGTATCATTATCGTCATTAATATAACCTGTACTTCTATTTGTATCTTGAGTAGAACTTACCCATGAAACACCTAAATCAGAAGCAAGAATTTTTGTAAAGTTTTCTAGATAATAATTATATACTTTTCTTTCACGTATAATGGGTTCAATAGTATTTGTAATTGCACTTTCAATATCTGTTGTAGTTACAAAGTTAAAACTTGTTTTCAAATTTGTAGTTTGTTTATAAATTATACCATCGTTTCCAAACAAATTAGTACTTGAATATTTTCCTGTAGAATCAATTAAATCAAAATATCTGCTTATTCCGCTTGCGTTTCTATTAACTGTTTTTACTTTTACTATCTCTTGACTTACTGCTAATGGTGCAACATTATAATCTTCTGCTGTAACCATTCTATTTTGTGTATAGTAAGTTGAAGGAGCATTTGCTTTAATGCTTTCATTAGATTCACTTATACTACTATTTGAAATTGTATACTTTAATTGCAGTGTTATGCTAAGTGTTTCTGGAACACCAACTTCACTTAGATAAGGTATAGTAATTTGTATGTTTGACATTTCACTAGGTTTAACTGTATAACGTTTATTTGCACTTGTACGATATACTACTTTAAATCTACCTTGTGGCAAATTACCAAAAACGCCATCACTAAAAATTAAACTAATCCTGTCTTGCACTCTAGTTAACACAGAATATAAATTTCTTATATTTTTGTTTAAACTATTATAGATAACATTGTTACCTTCAACTGAATCTACTTTAGTCCAGTATTCAACTTCACGTCCTTGTTCGTCTAGTTTAAATAGCCAAACATCTTTGTCGTTAATATCAGTTGCGTCAATATCAATTTTTTGATTACTACTTGGGTTTTGTACACTGAATTGACCTTCATCTAACGCACCTTGTTTAAAAGTAGCAAAAAATCCTGTGTTTGTACTTGCTGGTCCTTGACCGTCATTTTTATACAAACATGCAAAACTGTTACCAACGATAGGAATTTCTTCTTCAAGTGCATTGTCATTAATATCTGAACTTACAATTTCAAATGGTAAACTTTGTCCTTCAACAGTTTTACTAAATGCATACTTAGGAATATCAGTGTTAAGTCCGTTGAATCTATATTGTTCATGTGGTATACTGTTTACTGTTGCTTTTTTAGCAGGTTTACCAAAAGTACCATTTGTTGGTAGTGCGGCATTCATTACTTTAATAAATTGCTCGTACCATTGTGGGTTACTTGGATCGTTCCACTGAATTTGTTGGCCAGCCAAATTAAAATTATTTGAATCTATTACATCTTCAGTAGTGTTTACTGATGTAATTTTTAATAATCCTTGTGCCGCTTGATTACGCTTTGGGTTATAGGAAAGCAAACGTGCTAAACGTAGTACCGACTCTCTACGTTCTGCAAGTTCTAAGAAGTTTTCACGTGCATTTAAGTCTATACGGAATGATATATTTTGACCTAAAAATGCAATAAGATCTATTAGTGCTAGATATTCGCTTGATTCAATGTAATCGTTAAAATCCTCAGGATAATTAGTCCTTAGGTAGTTTATCATTGTTCTACGTAAATTGTCGAAATCGTAACTTTGAAAATCAGCATTACGATAAGACTGGTATATACGCTTCCAATCTTCTGCTACTAGCAGTCTATTTTGTCGGTCGGTAGATGACATATTTCATTCCTTATTTGTAACACATGTATTTATTAAGATTAGATAAGTGCGTATTTTATAAAGGATATACTTTATGCTGTTAGTCCGGCTTTTTCATCAAAGTCTAGTCTAAGTTTTTCTGATATATTATATGGCAAGTATGTTAATTCCATTTCAATTTGGATACCGCTTTCATAACTTGTAACTCTAATATCTTCTGCTTGCACACGAGGATCATAATTAACAATAGTTGTAACATTTTCTGCGATTGCTTGTTTTAAATCATCTGTAAATGGTTCAAATAAGGCATCCCAAATAATAGTGCCAAAAGCAGGATTCATTAATTTTTCACCTTGACGTATATGAAAATGATTAAGTAAATCTTGCTTGATAAGTGCTAAATCATATAATGTACTAGAGGTATTCTCAGGATTGACTGTAGACAGCCCCCTGTATGCTTTACTAGTAACCACAGGCTTTTGCTTTTGTGATGGCTTGACTGCAATTCTATCGTATAATTTTTTCTCTAAAGTACTCATAATAATATTTATGCTCCTACGTTTACTGCTGATGCTCCACTAGTTATTTTTCCTGCATCACATCCATCATCTACTCTACCTACTAAAATGCCGCAAACTTTTACTACTGCACTTGATCCGTTAATATATTCTGTATGACTAGGACATAAAGGTGGATTGTGTGTATGTGATACTGTTGGGTCACCTAATCTAGCAACATACTCACCTTGTATTTTTACAAACGTTTGACCAGGAGCATCTAGTGTAGTTTCACTCGTACAACCATGTCCTGTATCTACTGTGTCTGTTTCTCTTGCTATTAATGGCATTATACTGTTGAATCCGTTCCTGGTGTTGCTGGACTAGTACCATCAATAGGTACATCGGCTTCTGCTGGTAGGCTCCAATTACGTTTTACACTTTTTACGTATTGACTTTTACTGTTAAATTGATAATTAGAAACTTTAGCATTATCGCCCTGGTTTCCGCCTAATACTTTTATAACACCGTTTGAAGTAATTTCTTGTACAAATCCAATATGTCCTCCAGAACGTTTTTTTGATTTAAAAATTACAACGTCCCATTTTCTAATATTTGCTGTGTCTCGCCAGTCTACTTCACTGCCCCAATTATACCAACCTTGACTACTCATAGTTTGTAGTGTTGGAACACCTGCTGTAAATAACGCCCAACTTACAAAAGCCGCACACCATGCATAGGACATAGAACTACTGTCTCTAGTATATGCATTGCCACAAACTTTGTAACATTCTAATATTCTTGGATTGCCTTCTCTACCACGTTCTCTCCAATCCTGTGTGAGAACATTTGCTAATAATGCATCTAATTTTTCCCAGCCAGGACCTTCAGGTAATGGTCCAGGTGTAATGTTTGGATCTAATGCAGGTAAGTTTGACGGATTTACATATCCACCATTGCCGGCTTGTTGGCCGGGTCCAGATCTTGGATAATCTCCTTCTAAATCAAATTGCCCATCTGGAAATCTATTTGACTCTATTGATTCATTCCAATCAGAGTTATCAGCAACTTCTGCTGGGTTAACTGTAGGTGTTAGTGGAATAATTACTTGTCCCATTATACTACTCCATTCCTTGGATCGTTTTGATCTACGCCTGCAACAAGAACTCTATTGTCTGGATCTCTAATCCAGTCTGGATCATACCTACCGCTAGTTAATACTTTGGCTTGTAAGTATCCTTGGTCTTTAGGAAATCCTAATTCGTATCCTCTTTCAGTTCCTGCAATAGCAAATCTAAAGTTACCAAGAGTTCCTCTGCCAAAATCTTTGTAACGCTCTTTTAGATATGCCGCTGTAACTTTAACTGATTTAGCAACGTCTGTAATTAAAATAGTAGGATCATCTACAATTTCTACACCAAATGGATTTAATTCTACATCTACTAATTCTTGTTTTACAAGTCCTGCCGCTTTACCATATCTTTGATAGTTTGCTTTACCTGTTAACTGAATTAGTCCGCGGCCAATATACTTACCGCCATCGCCTGCTCTTGTATTACCCATACCAGGACCAATTTTACTTGTATAACCGTAAACAAGTTCAAAAAATGTTGCTTTATCTTTTTTAATTTCTGTAAGTTCTGCATCACTAACTGATCTAGCATTACTAAAGATTGAACGTATACGCTCGTTGCTAGTTCCGCTATAACTTTTTTCAGTACCTAATGTTAATCCTGATTCAGTTTCTGCTGTTGCAATAGCCGCATAAACTTGTTCTTCTGTAAATCCTTCAGCAAACAATGCACTTGCAAATAATCTTGATAGTTCTTGTTTTGTAGTTTTTACTGCTGGAGGATCAGGTCGAATTGTTGCCGCCGCAATAGGATCAAATCTTGCACTACCTTCTGGAGCACCACTTGTATTGTAAGCATTAGGCTGATTACCACTACCAACTACTGTTCCGCCTGGTGTTCTATTAAACGTATCCGGAGTACTTGGTGGATATGTTTCTGGAGGGTCAACTCCTGCTCTAGTTAAATCTGGTGTATATTTTAATGGGTCATAATGTTCATGTTCAAACCAAGGCTCGTGTTGTGGAACACGACTTGCTTTAAGTGCAATTTCTGGTGGTGTAGGATCTACAATAAACGGTGCTGGCGGTATAACTGCTTCGGTTGGTGCTGTAGGCGCAATTGGTGCTGTTCCTTGTATATCAATATTGTTGCCTTCACTGTAAATTTTTAATGCGCCACCAGTAGTCAAGCCACCTTCTGCATCAGTTCTTATACGCAAGTTACCAACTGCTTTTAAATCTAATATATTTCCAGATTGCATTGTAGTTTTCAATGTACTTGTTTGATGTATTTCTGCGCCGGCACTTATATAACTACTACCTAATGCTTTCATATGGTAGTTTCCGTCAGTAGTAATTTTTACTTCATTGTGTCCCTCAATACCTATACCTGTTGTACTGCCTAATGAAAGTTGATCACCTGATGAAATGTTTTGTTTTTCTACAGCAACCATCATACCGTTTTGATTTGCATATAAAATTAAATCTTCATTAGTGTTAAGGTTAATATCTTTGCCCGAGTTTAAACTAAACTGTGTACCAGTAATCATACTAGTGCTATCATGTGAACTTGTTCTAATTTTATTTGCAACTATGTTTACATCTTGACCTGCGTTTAAGTTTATATCTCTGTCTGCTGTAAAATTTAAATCTTGTTGTGAGTGTACACTTATACTATCAGCACCGTAAATATCAACTTTACCGTTACTAGTCATTTCAATCCAACTAGTACCTCTTGCATTTGCTATGTAAATTAAATCTTCTGTATTGTGCATTAAGATCTGATGGCCTGTTCTTGTACGCATACGAAATAATTCGTTATGCGGCCTAGTAACATCTCCACCTTCTTCTTGTGCTTCAATATTAGCGTACTCCATTGGAGTATCTTTAGGATGACCTTTTCTTAAAAATTTATCATCGCCGTCATCCATTACAAAACTAGATCCACCTAATCTACTTTTTGGGTGATCAATCTTATTGCCTCTATATCCTATTGGTGCCCTAGGTGCACCTTCACGCTTATCTAATGGTCCAGGAGTACTCCATCCAAATACTGCACTAGGTAATTCGCGCCTTGCACTTGAACTAGTAAGTCCTCTAGTTTCATCATCACTTAATCCAGAGGTAACATAATTTTTTAGTAAATCTAAATGTGCAGATTTTCTGTGTGATGTTGGTTCGTTACTTGGATTTGTTGTTGTAAGTTTATTATATTCTACAGCAGGTGCTTTTTTATTAAAGTCTTTTAATAAAGAGGTTGATGCTAATCCAGGAACCATAAAGTTCATAAATTCATCTTGCACACATCCTATCCAATAACATTTACTTGCATTACCTTCAACAAAAATTACAAGTACTCTAGTTCCTACATCAGGCGGTACTGCCCAAAATCCATAACTTTGTTGAGAGTGTCTGTAACCTTCATTTTTGCTTGCAGAATTGACTGGCGTTACTCCATAAAAAGGACTCAAGTAACTTGCTTCAAATACTTGTCCTGAACGCTCTGGTTGGTTACCTGATGCTGTAGTTTTTAATAATTCGACTTGCAAAGTACCCATGTACTTTGTATCTAAGTTGTTTACGATTATTGCTTCAAACGGACCTGTTTGTTGTGTTGGCCTTGGTCTATTTCTGCGAATATCTGATACTGGCATTTTTAACGAGGTCCTCTATAACTGTTTGTCAACGTAGTATTTAACGCGGCTAGTTTTTCTACATTAGCAGAAGCGGCTTGTTCTACAGCATTTGGAATTTGTGCTTTAACGTTTGCTACTGTTTGTCCAACTGCGCCTGATGAAACGTTTTGTAGAAGTGCATTATTGCCTATATTACCTGTTAAGTTAGTGCCAAATTTTCCTAAAACATCTGTACCGCTTAAATTTACTTGACTTAATGTTTGATTAGCAAAGTTTGTTGCGGCACTTTGTAAGTTTTTAAATTCTGTACCTATTTTTCCTAGATCAGCCTGACCTATTTGGTTTTGTATTTCTGCTAGTGAAGCACCAATGTTACCAAAAGCATCGAGTGCAGGTAATCCTAACGACGAGGCTTGCTTTCTAATAATTTCATCAAGTCCTTGATATCCGCCTAATAGAGCGGCAAGTTCTTTTTTGTATGCTTCTAAGTTTTCAGTTGCACCTGTTACAATAGCCGCGTCTGAAACTTTTTGTGCATAAGCAACTGCTTTTTCATTCATTGCTTCGCCAGGTTTATCTGTTTTAATAAGAGCGCCAAGATTTTGTGTCTGTGATTGATTATCTTGTCCTTGCATTCGATTCATTTGTAGTTTAGTTGTATACTGGTTTCCACTAATCGAGTGGACTATTGTATTCACTCTATACAATCCGCTAAAAGTATCAACTACTATTAATTCTTCTGGAAATGTATAGTCACCTTTGTCAGCATTAATATCTACAGGTGTTCTAAATAAAATGTTAATATGCAACTCGCCATTACTAAAATTTGCTTGCCCGTCCTCCATCATATTAGTATAAGGAGTTTCTTTGCCGTGGAAGTTTCCAACTCCGTCATCTGCTAGATAAAATGGATCACCCATAATTGTCATATTGACTGTTACCATATCCACTCTTGAATTTAATAATCTATCATTAAACATTCTAGCAATACCAATTTCACTATTGTCAAATCCCGAGCCTCCTGCATTTCCTGAACTTGTATTAACGGCTTCAGATTGTTTTTGTGCGCCTTCACCTGCGGCTAAACTACCTTGTGTGTCATTTGTTACTAGTGCTGGCTCTGGTGGCAATGCTGTCTGTGTTCCTGCGGCGCCAGTTGTTTGGGCGGCAGTTGACGAACCTCTATCTGCTGTAACTGGGTATATAAAACTATTATTATATGCAATTTCAAAATCAAGTATATCTTTGTTTTTTCCAGTGTAGATATAATTGTATTGTTTTGCGGCTTCTGCTTTTAGTTCTGAAATACCTTGGCTTGCTGTTGTTGGTGCTTTAAATAAACTGTGATGTACAAAATAAGGAACAATTCTGTAAACATGCACTGTTGGAACTTTACCTGTTCTAGCAATTTCACTATTATTTGGTACAACATATTCATCTGTTTCTACTTTGTACCATTTAATCATACCGCCGTTTTGTTTAAGGTCGTCAAGTTGTGTAGCCAATTCTCTACCATACATACTTGTTATTAAAACTTCTTCAATAATTTCTTGTAATCGTGTTCCGGCTGTAAAAGTATAAGTTCTAATACCACCATCAAGTCTCATGTTTTTATTTGCTCTAGAAAAGACTGGAAATCTTTTTTCAAAGTCATCAGTTTTTGCTTGTTGTGCTGTTTTTTCTCTTGCAACATTATCTGCTTGATTTTGTTGTACTTGAGCGGCATAAGCATCTAAAGAAGTTCCTCTTACATAAGCAGGATCTGGCATAGGTTGAGTTCCGCCTTCAAACGGACTATCAATCATTTTTGATTTTCCTATTTCATTATTGCTAAAATTACTAGCCGCATATTTTTTAATAGCAAAATCTAAGCCGCTGGCTTGTTTAACATTTCCTGACATTGTATTAAGATATTCATCAAAGTTTTGGGGAACATCTCCTTGTCCGCCTTGGCTTTGCCAAAAATTTTCTAAGCCTGCTCCTGAAACTGCGCCTCCTGTTACTGGATCTGGATTAACAAATCCTTCGTCAGGTCCGTATCCTGGAGATATAGTAGCAGTATTATTTGTAGACTCATTCGCTGTTGCTCCTGCTGTTGATGCTCGATCATTAGGGAATATTATAACAAATTGGTCTGCAACATTTACTTGATTTGCTTCTTGCATTTCTAATAAACGGTTGTTCATAACTGATGTTACACTTTGGGCACCTGATTGTAAAATTTCTTTTACAGTTCTTCCTTTAATTGCTATATCCGTTTTGATTTGTTGCACACTATCTGATAATGCACGTTCATTCCATGCTATTGCTTCAACCATATATGTTGAGCCGCCTTCATTTACTGCAAAAGTTGAATTAGTAAGTTTGATAGGAAAGAAACGTCTAGCATACGGAACTTCAACTTGGTTTCCATCTACGTCCCAACCTTTAAAATCTATTTGGAGAGCAAAACATGCTGTTGTATAATCTACGAATCCTGCTTTTGCCGCGGCAACTGATAATGCTTGCCAAAATAATCCCATGCTATATGGTTCTAGCACTTCAAATGTTAATTTTGTTACATTACTATTCATTCCATAAGAAAGACTAGGAACAGCATTTACACTAATTTCAAAATTGTCAATAAAAAATTCTACGTTATTGCCTAAAGCAATTTCAACTTGTGTTTTATTTTTTCTGGTGCCGGCTCCGCCTCCACTTTGACAAACAATATTTGTTAACCCTGTTTTTCGATATGTATTATCAGGGTCATTAATTTGTTCATGACTTAAACATGCTAAAGTAATAATAGTATTCATACTAGCAAAATCTTCTAGTTCATTGGGCCACGGCGGTTGTGACTCGCCTGGAACAAGTGTTCCAACTTTAGTTGTATATCCAATTGGTCCTGGTTTTGCATCTAAGTTACTTTTAAATTGCTTAGGATCCATTGCCGCAAAAAGATCGCCATCTTTAAAACTACCTGCCAGTCCTGATACTGTTGATCCTACTGAACTTAATGCTTCTGCTTTAAATATAGATGTTGTTTTGTCAATACTATTTTTTAGATCTCCTGCAAGGTCAGGAACTTTATCGACAATATTTTCGATTTTATTTGATACTTGATTAAAGAGTGCTTTAAAACTCAATTTAAACTCCTAATACATTTTTAAGTGTAGGACCTTTTGGTAGAAATATTTGTACTCCTGCTACCATATCAAACACAGGGTCTTTTATTACATCCATATTTCTTTGAGCAAATACCCACCATAATTTACTACTACCATAAACATCATGTGCTAATAAATCAGGCCTATGTGTATATTGTGTTTCAACTGTATATAAAAAATCATCTGGTTCTGACGGGACCGGTCGTATTTGGAATGTTCCTAAATATCTATTATCTACAACTTTTGTATTTTTCCATGGACTGGAACTTGTATATGAAACAGTCATTATAAAAATCCTCTCGTGCTAATTAAATTACCACTAACAAAATCATTAAGATTAAATTGTTCAACATGTTGTCTACTGTAAATAGGCTGTAGTGTTACTGCTATTAAACTTTGTGCAGGTACCCAAGTTCCTGGTTCACTTTCATTAGTTCCAACATCACCGCCTGCAATATTTGTTTTTAAGTAATCAACATCTTGTGGCATATCAACGTTAAAACTTGTTACAACACAAGGAACATTTTTAAACACATATTCTCCGTATCCATTAAATTTTACAATTGGTGGTGGATTACCTGTGTTCGCTCCGTTATCTCCATAAAACATTTTTGTTAATGTACGCAAGTAAGTTACTGCCGCGACCCAGTATTCTGCATCTTCATTGGTTTCAATAAAAAAATCACCCGATACTACTATAGCATCCACAGCGGAGTTCTGGTAATTGTAAAAAGGATAATTACTATGTACAGGTTGCATTGAACTATATGACGCCTGATGCGAAAATATTACTGACGGAGTAAACGGAAATATTAATCTGTTGCCTGAATTTACTAGCGGAGCCATTAAACTAGAATCTAATTCACCAATAACTGGAGGAATACTAATACTAACACGCCAATCATTATCACCTGCACTGTCTATAATCTTTGCATCTGTTGTTGTTCGGTTTTTTGGTACAGCATCTTTTGGTATGTTAACGCTACGACGAGCAACAATTTCTTCAATACCCGAACGATACTGGTTAACACGTTTTTTTACTTGTTTAGTCACACTTTGTACTGTAGCCCCAATAGATTGGGATAGTTGCACACCGGGCGAATTTGGATCTTGATCGCGAAATGTTGTCATAAATTACTCCGTTAAACTTTATAGTATTATTTAGTTGACTTTTTTAACTACGTATATTATAATGTATGTAACATTTGAATAATTGGAGACCTAATGAGAAAAGTAAATTACCTAAACAATAAAGATATCTTAAAAGAGATACACAAATCTAAAAGTACGTTTTGTAGTTATGTTGCTGACGAATATGGTATGTTTGATATAATTTTACCTAGTATAGAAAAAATTAACATACGTACTATTGCTGAAGCAAAGCGAAATAAAGCAAAAAAACAAAGTCAATTAGCCTTTGAAACAAGAAAACTGGCTGGAGAGAAGATTAAACAAGCAGAATGTGAAGTTGATTACCGAAAAATTACAAAAGAAGAGTTAATTTTTCGAATTATGTCATTTGACCACATTCCAGAAGAGCCCGGAAGAAAGAAAAATCCTAAAACTATAGCAGATACAAAGACAAAACTTAATTTTCCACCGTTTCAGCATTATAAGTTTAATGAGCACGGTGAATTAGTTTGTGTAGGCAAATCACACTGGGAAGGTGGGTTAGAAAACGGATGTTTTAACAAAGGACACGGAAAAGCAACTAATAAACTTGCTATGATGTGGATGAAACTTTGTGATCGATATGCAACACGAGGAAATGTACGTGGATACACTTACAATGACGAGATGCGCGGACAAGCAATACTGCAATTAGCACAAATTGGATTACAATTTGACGAATCTAAGTCGCAAAACCCATTTGCTTACTATACTGCGGCAGTTACAAACTCGTTTGTACGTGTTATTAACTTAGAAAAACGTAATCAAAACATTAGAGATGACATTTTAGAGATGAATAATATGAATCCTTCATATACTAGACAACATTCTGGTGAATGGGAAGCCCAACAGAAGCGAGAAGCAGAAGCAAACGCTAAAAAAATAAACACTTGACAATGTATGGTTTTTAACGTATAATAATATAGAAAACAGGAGTGAGTATAAGTGTTTAAAAAAGCGGCTGTCTTTACTGACATTCATCTTGGCCTAAAAGGCAATAGTAAAGTACATAACGATGATTGCGAACGTTTCGTAGATTGGTTCATTGAACAAGCAAAGGCCAATAACTGTGAAACAGGTATCTTTTGTGGCGACTGGCATCATAATAGAAACAGTTTAAATCTTACAACCATGGATGCAACAATACGTTGTATGGAAAAATTAGGTAGTTCATTTGAAAAGTTCTACTTCTTTGATGGTAATCACGACTTGTATTATAAAGATAAGCGTGATGTAAACTCAACTGCATTTGCTACATACATTCCTGGTATTACTTTTATTGATGAAATATATCAAGAAGAAGATGTTGCACTAGTCCCTTGGTTAGTAGGAGACGAATGGAAGAAGATGAAGGACATTAAAACAAAGTATATGTTTGGTCACTTTGAACTTCCTAGTTTTTATATGAACGCTATGGTACAAATGCCTGATCATGGGGAACTAAAGAGTGAACATTTTGTAAATCAAGAATATGTGTTTAGTGGACATTTCCACAAACGACAAAAACAAGGTAAAGTACATTACATTGGTAATGCATTCCCACACAACTATGCAGATGCATGGGATGACGATCGTGGGATGATGATTCTCGATAGAGAAAACAATAAAGAACCAGAATATTTAAGTTGGAGTGATTGTCCTAAGTATCGAACAACTACACTTAGTCAACTACTAGATCCTAATCAGGACATTATTAAAAGTAATATGTACCTACGTGTTACTATCGATGTTCCAATTAGTTACGAAGAAGCACAATTTATTAAAGAAACGTATATTACACAATATAAGTGTAGAGAAATTACATTAATCCCGCAAAAACAAGTCGAAGAAATTAGCACCGACTTAGATATTTCAACTTTTGAAAGTGTTGATGAAATTGTATCTAAAGAAATTACAGCAATTGATTCGGATAACTTTAACAAGAAAATGCTATTGGACATCTATAACGAACTATGATACGTATTAAAGACCTGACCGTAAAAAACTTTATGAGCGTGGGGAATCAAACTCAGGCTGTTGACTTTAACAAAGAACAATTAACACTTGTGCTAGGTGAAAACTTAGATCAGGGTGGTGATGACAATGGATCACGTAATGGTACAGGTAAAACTACTATTATTAACGCTCTAAGTTATTCATTATACGGTGTAGCGTTAACAAATATTAAACGCAACAACTTAATTAACAAAACTAATAGCAAGGGCATGTTAGTTTCACTTGATTTTGAAAAAGATGGCATTGATTATCGTATTGAACGAGGACGGTCGCCCAATGTACTAAAGTTTTATATCAATAATCAAGAACAGGAAATGTTAGACGAGTCCCAAGGCGATAGTCGTAAGACGCAAGCAGATATTAATGACCTATTAGGTATGAGTCACGATATGTTTAAACATATTGTTGCATTAAACACTTACACAGAGCCTTTCCTTAGTATGCGACAAAATGATCAACGTGCTATTATTGAGCAGTTGTTAGGTATTACTATTCTTAGTGAAAAAGCAGATACTTTAAAAGATCAAGTTCGGCAGACTAAAGAAACCATTATACAAGAAACATTAAAGATTGAAGCAATACAAACAGCAAATAGCAAGATCGAAGACACTATTTCTAGTTTGCAAGGAACCCAACGTGCTTGGCTTGCTAAGAAGCAACAAGACATTAGTAAACTAGCATCTGCTATTGATGAGTTAGAACACTTAGATGTTAATATTGAATTAGAATCACATGAAAAACTATCTAATTGGAATGAACATAACAATGCTATTTTGGCTCTTAAAAAAGAATTAAGCACATTAGAGCCAGCACTACAACGTGCTGAGAAGTCTGTAGAAAAGGCAACTAAAGACATAACAAATCTTGAAGATGCTACTTGTTATACATGTGGACAAGAACTACACGCAGATAAAAAAGCAGAACTACAAACACGTAAAGAAAAAGAATTAGATGAAGCAATTGACTATCGATCAGAGATTGCTAAAAAAGTAGATGACGTTGTTAAAGGTCTTGATGACATTGGTGATATCAATGGCAGACCTACTACTTACTATGAAACAGCAAAAGAAGCATATGAGCATAGACAAAATGTTGATAGTTTAAAAACTGCTTTACAAAATAAACAAGACGAAGAAGATCCTTATCAAGCACAAATTAACGAGTTAAACACATCAGCAGTACAAACTATAGACTGGACACCTGTTAATGACTTAACTAGTTTCAAAGAACATCAAGAGTTTTTATTAAAACTGTTAACAAACAAAGATAGTTTTATTCGTAAGAAGATTATTGATCAAAACTTAGCATACTTAAACAATAGACTTACATATTACTTAGACAAACTAGGATTACCACATCAAGTTGTATTCCAAAACGATTTAAATGTTGAGATTACACAACTAGGACAAGACTTAGACTTTGATAACTTGTCACGAGGTGAACGTAATAGACTAATACTTGGTATGAGTTTTGCATTTAGAGATGTTTGGGAAAGTCTATATCAAAATATTAACTTATTGTTTATTGATGAATTAATTGACAGTGGTATGGACACTGCTGGTGTCGAAGGATCATTAGCAGTTCTTAAGAAGATGGGCAGAGAACGCAACAAAAATGTATTTCTTATCTCGCATAAAGACGAGTTAATTGGTAGAGTCAATCATTTGATGAAAGTAGTTAAAGAAAATGGATTTACTAGTTACGAAAATGACATAGAGATAGTAGATTAATGACTGACGACACACACGATCTATTAACGAAAGCATATATGGAGTATTTTAAGGAAAACGAAAACTTTGAAAATCGTTTATCTTACAGGACCCACCGAGCAAGCCGGAAATGCCTCAGAGAGATACGCAGATTGAGTAAATTACGTATGGACGAGATTAACGAAACGTTCAAAACCAAGATCGAGGCAGAAAAATAGAAGGCACGGTAAGTAAGTTCATGCAGTGGACTTATGAAGGAAAAACAATAGATGAAATACCAGATGAGTATGAAGGTTTTGTTTATCTAATTACAAATACCACTACAGGCCAAAAATATATAGGCAAGAAACTAGCAAAATTTAAAACTACTAAGCCACCACTTAAAGGCAAAAAAAATAAAAGACGTGGAAAAAAAGAAAGCGATTGGAAAGATTACTGGGGATCCAGTGACAGACTAAACGCAGACGTTGCACAACTAGGCGAAAACAAGTTTACAAGAGAAATATTATACCTATGTAAAGGTAGGGGCGAAATGTCCTATATAGAGGCAAGAGAACAGTTTGATAGGCGTGTACTTGAAACTGATGATTACTATAACGGTATCATTAATGTTAGAGTAGGCGGATCAGACAAACTCAAACAGGCATTGCTAGAACAAAATATCAAGGCAAAACAATCTAACACCTAAGGTTGGCGGGCCAGTTTACAAATACCGCTGAGAAAAAGGTCCCGTGATAAGGACACTCGTACACGTTGAGCCGCGTCCGGTAGTAGGGCGGCAGGATTGATGTAGATTGACTGTTAGCAATCGAAAAACACAACACAGTTCATAAAAACTCTTTAGCAATAGGAACGAAGCGAGAGGTAGCGTAAGCGATGTCGACGTAGGTTGGGAAAGGTCAGAGCCCATTGAACTAAGTGTATAAACAATTACCTACTTCCGAATCTCGGCTGTGACGGACTCACATGAAGTGTCAAGATTAGATGGAACCAGCGATTAGGTTCCGTCTGACTGAAACAATCTACATGAAGCAATTACAATATTACTTCGTAATATTGCTTTAATTCATATCTACTGCTTTAATCAAAACGAAGTGTTAAGTTTGAGTGTTAACGAAAACTTATATCTACGGAGTAGATATACTAAATACATACAACTGTTAAAGGACTTTAAAATGAACATTCACGAAATAATTTTAGAAGATTCACAACTTAATGAAAAACCTACTAGTAGTATTGGCAATTTTGCTAAAAAAGTAGCAAGTAAAGTAACTACTGGTGGTGTAAGTGCTAGATTAGGCGGATCAAGCGAAGTTGGATCTAAAGCAAACGCAATTTACAAAGATCTTGCTAGATGGCAAGGCATTAATAGCAAAAACGATAAAAATATGACTTCCGCTGATTTATCAGCGTTTATGAAGCAACATAAATTAAGTGCAGGCGGGATGCAGTTGCCCGATGGTGTACTTACAAAATCGATAATTGATAAAGTCTTAAAGAAAGCGGCCGCAAGTGATTTAACAGGCGGCAATGTAGGTACTGATCCAGCACCAAAAGCACAAGGCGGTGGCAGTGCTCCATCACAAGGCGGAGTTGCAGGAGCAATGGCGTCGATGGCTAAAGGCGCAGGTGTAAAGGCTCCACAAACAAAAGGGCAACAAGCACAAGCGGCAGGACAACCTACTACAGATAAACAAGCAGGTGGTTCTCCGGCACAAGCACCAGGTGCAAAAGTTGCACCACTAAAGAATAAACAAGGTATTCCACCAGAAGTTCAAACAATGTTAGATAAACTTACACCGACTGAGAAAAAAGCATTGGCAGGAGCAATATAATGAAACTACAAGAAGTAACATCATACAATTATAAGTCAGCAACAATTTTAAATGAAGGCTGGCAAGACTTAACAGAATCACAAAAGTTATATGTAGGACGTTGGGAAAAAGAACTTTGGCCATTATTAGAAGAATACACACGTCTTGCTGAAGCAACACTAACAACAAATCAAATTCAAGATATTTTTAAAGGTGCTGAAGCACAAGCAAACGCAAGTGGTGATAATAGAAACGCACTTGGTAAAGTAGGAGCGGCGGCAGGTGCTGTTGCTAAACTTCCTGTTGATGTTGCAAAGAAAATTGATGCTAAGGTTAACGAACTTGGTGCTATGGCAAAGAATGCAGGACCAGTTAAAAATGCTGATGCAAAGTTTGCACAACTTAAGAAAGATATTACTGCTAAAAACGGTGATAGCAAAATTGTACAAGGTATACAAAAAGTAAGCGACTGGGCAAAAGAAAATCCAGGGAAAGCAAGTTTAGCAGTAGGTATTTTGACATCTATTGCGGCTTTTGCAGGCGGACCATTAGGCGGCGCGGCCGCAGGTTTAATACTACGTTCAACAAAAGAATTATTACAAGGTGAAGATCTTTCAAGTGCAGTAGGCAAGTCAATTAAGACAGCGGCCTATGGTGCTATTGCAGGTTGGGCATTAAATGGTATCGGCGACTGGTTAGAAGGTATGCGTTTTGATGCAGTACCGTATGATAAAGCACCAGGACTTACAAGTTTTAAAGTTGGATTCGAAAAGTCACTTACGTTTCCAGGATTTGAAAGTGTAAAAGATCTTGGAAGTATGGCTATTCCAGAAACTAAAGTAGAAGAATTTACTGCACTATTGAATACATTGAAAGATGCAACAGCGGCAACAGGAACAACTACAGATCCAGCGGCACTAGATGCATTTGACAAGTTATGGGATTTTGGAAAATCATTTGATACAAAACAATTTATAGATGATATGAATCTTACAAATGAAATTGCCCAAAATGTTGCGGCATCTAATGATGCATTCCTACAAAATCTTACAGCGGCAAATAGTATTATAGCGGCGGCGGCGCAAGGTTCATTACAAACAGTTGATGGAAAACCAAAAGACATGGATCTTAAAGTTGGCGGCGAACCTATAGAACCAGAGCAAGGTGAATTAGATCTACAAGGTGGTGGTGCTCCAGCAAAAGCAGAAGCACTTGACATGGAAGATCGATTTGAATTATTTTTAATGGAGAAAGATCCTGCACAAGGTGAACTTCCTTTAGACAATCCAAACTCAATGGGTGCAAAAGCAAAACGCGGTCTAGGAAATTTAGCCAAAGGCGCATTAGGCGCAGTTGGTAAAGCGGCTAGTAAAGTTAAAGCCGGTGCTAAAGAACTGGGAACAGCAGTAAGTGCTAAAAAATTAACTAAACAATGGAAAGCGGCTGGCGAACCTTTAGATACAGCAAGTATTTTAAATATATTACAAGATGCAGGGTTAAGCAATGATCAAATATCAACTATTGGACAAGAAGCAAAAGTAGACCTTGGCAAACCTAGTGCGGAACCTAAAGCAGATGCACAAGCAACTCCAGCGGCAAGTCCAACAGCAGATGCAGGCGCAACAGACGAACCTGCAAGTGATGCTCCAGGAACAGATGAACCAGCAAGCGATGCTCCGGCGACTAACGCACCAGCAGGCACTGCACCAACAGCAAAAGCAGTTGCTAAAGGTGATACTATGAAAGCCAAAGATGGCAAAGAGTATAAATGGATGGGTGCATTATGGGTAGACACTGCTACTAATAAACCAATTGGTATTATTCCTTCAATGGCACAAGGCTTACCTAATCCTAAACTTGATCCAATTATTTCAGCGGCTAAGAAAGATCCAGCACTTGCTAAATTAATTAAATCGCAAGTTGCATCAAAAGGTGTTGAAGCAGGATCATCCGGTGCTCAAAAAGCGGCACAAGCAGGTGTGCAAGGTACTGAAAAGTTAGATGCTAAAGGTGTTACTGCTTAGAAAAACGGTAAATTTGTTTTCTTGGTAGTTTCCATATTTTCTTTAATTAGATCCGATATAAGAGAACGATCTTCATTACTAAGTTGAAATGCTTCATCCATAGTCATGCTTCCACGCATATACCACATCAGTTTAAATAATTCAGATTTTAACTGTTTGCTTTGGCCTTCTAAGTTATCAACTTCTTTTAGGATCTGTTCAATCGGCCAACTGACGATCCTTAAGCGAAAAAATGTGCTTGATCAAATACAATCGGTACTTCAAACGTTTCTGGTGCACCTTCTTTAAGTTGTTCCTCAGTTGAACGTACTTCCATAGGAGGTACTTCAAATTCTTTCTTTTGTTTTTCAATATGATCACTTAAAGATTTAAAAAACGATTTATCAGTATTTTCTAAAAATTCTGTAATATGATTTCTATCACTAACAACTTCGTCGCCAACTTGAATTGAAACAACACTACTAATAACCATACCTAATGTAATATCTCTAATTTTATTAAATGTAACATTAAATTGTTTTAATTTTTCATCTTCGTCAATTTGATCGTTATTAACAAGTGCAAAGATTCTTTGTTCTTCAAATGTTTGCATAGACACTTGACTAAACTCTTTATAATTTAACGGACGGATTTTACATGTTAAATCTTTTGCTGTAAACATATCAGTAAACTTAGCATTTTCATAACGTTGTAGTACTTGTCGTAAATCAATAGAATATTCTACTGGTTCTTTTGTATTTGGAGCAGTTGCACTAATATTCATATGTTCTCCATATGAAGCAATTCTAATTGCAATCAAACAAGCATCAATATCAAGACTTGGCATACTCCATGCATTTTTAATACTTGGAATACAACTTTGAATTAAATCAACTGTAGCCTGACCGCTTAACAAAGCATCCGGAGTTTTTAATGCTAGTTCGTCTTTTGCTGTCATAGGCATAACTGGAAGTTCTTGATTTTCAGGCATGTCTAAGGACCCCTCATCATAATATTGACCACCACTAGGTAACTTAATATAAATTTTTGCTTGTCTAAAATGACCTGCAAGTGGGTTTGCTGTCTTAGGTGCTGTCGCTGGTTGCATTAATGGATTCATTTTATTTCCATTATCTTGTTTAAATTGCTCTGGGTTAAAATCTGCCATGTCTATCTCCGTATAAATACATTAGTAATTAGTATATGTATTTATGTACGTAGTTTATAGGATTTAGAACAATATGGCAGGACCTGTAAAAGGAACAATAGGGCAAGACGAAGTTACCCTAAATGACGCGGCCACTGAAACAACGCTGTTAAAAATGCTTGCGGCTATCCAAAAGCAAGGCGGTGGAGGCGGTGGTGCGGCACAAAGTTCTGAAAAAGAACTAGTCAAAATGGCTAAAGCCACTGGTAAAACTACCAAAGAATTAGAAGAATTTGACGAACAAATAGAAGAAACTAGCAGTGCATTAGCACGTGGCTTTGGTCAAGTAACGGCTATGCTATCTGGGTTAGGCCATGAATTTTTAGGTGGTGCAACATCTATATCAGACTTTACATCACATATTACAGGGGCATTATCAGCAATACCTATAGTTGGCCCAATGGTCGGCGGAGCATTGCAATTATTAATTGGTGTTGTAGATTCAAATGTTCAAACATTTAGAGAATTATCACAAGTTGGAATTGATTTTGGTGACAGCCTTTTTGGTGCAAAATTAGCGGCAACTCAAGCAGGATTAAGCCTAGAAACCTTTCAGAGTGTAATACAATCTAATGCACAATCTTTAGCATTATTTGGAGGAAGTGCCTCTGAAGGTGCAAAACGTTTTGCTCAAATTAGTGGACAAATTCAAAAAAACATGGGTCCTACATTTAGTCGTTTAGGTTTAACTATGGAAGAGACTGCTGAATATACAGCAGACTATTTAGAATTGCAAACAAGTTTAGGTCGTTCACAACGTATGTCTAACAGAGAATTAACAGCAGGTGTTTCAAGTACTGTAATGGAAATTGATAAACTTGCTAGAGTAACTGGTAAGCGTAGAGATCAGATCATGGCAGAAATGAAAGATAACATGGCAGACAAACGTCTTAAGTTGATCTTTAATACAATGGACGAAGCGGCACAACAGAATCTTAATGGTGTTATGACTATGATGGGAGATGCAAGCCCAGGACTAAAAAATGCAATAGCAGAAATGGTTGCAACAGGTGGTGTTCCGTTAGATGAAATGGGTCAAGATTTAATACGTTTGAATCCAAACTTAGCGGCAATGTCCGATGGACTTAAAAATGGTACAGTAACACAAGACGAGTTTATGGCTGAGATTAGAAAAACTGCTGAGATGGCAGACAATATGACCGATGCACAAAAACAACAGTACTCAACACTACAAGCAATGGGTAGTAGCGTTGGTAGTGCAGTTGTTGAAATTATTGGATTGAAGAATGCCGGTAAAGGGTTAACAGATGTACAAAAAGAACAAAAAAAGGCTGAAGAATCGAGAGCAAAAGGGTTAGCAGACTTTGAACGTATACTACAAGACGCAAAAAACAAAATTTACGATGCTTTAATTAAATCAGGAGTATTCAAAGTAGTAGAAGATACTCTAGGAAGTTTTACCACTTGGTTAGGAAGCCCTGAAGGTATTGAAAAAATAAAGTCTTTTGCAACAACGCTTTCAGACAAATTTAAAGAACTTGTTGATGCATTTAAAAATGGCAATCTAATGGCTACCATTGGAGGATATTTAGCAGACGGACTTTCTGGTCTAGGCGGAATGATAATGGGCAAGATCTTTGGTGGCGGCGAAGAAAAACAAGAAGGTCCACCAGGCCAAAGCGGAGCAACAGAAAGCAGTGGCGGCGGCGGAGGCATGTTCTCAGGTATAGACGGTGCTTTATCAAAACTAGCAGTAATGGTTGCGGCAGGTGGTACAGTTTACCTTGCAATAAAAGGCTTCCAATCATTACTTAGAGGATTTGCAGGACCACAAGTTATACTAGGTGCGGCAACATTAGCAGGATTGTTAATTGGTACAGGAGCGGCAATTGCCTTAGCAGGTAAAGGTATTGAATCGGCTGGTACAGGTATAGAAAAAATGGCGGCTGGCGTTGAAAGAATGGCCGCAGTTAAAGATACAGCAAATTTAAAAGACGTTGCAGTAGCACTAGGTGATTTAGGTAGTGCAATGATAGGATTAGCCGCAGGCGGAGTATTAGATAGCATTGCTAGTTTCTTTGGTGTGAAATCACCATTTGATAAAATGGTTGAAGGTATTAATAAGTTTAGTGCAGTTGATGGCACAGCAGTTGCAAACTTAGTAGCATCATCAGGCGGATTGCAAGGCTTAAAATCTTTTGCAGATGACTTAAATGCAAAAAATGTTGAAGATTTTGCAGAAGCATTAGACAAATTAGTAGATCAAATGAAAGATCTAAATTCTGAATTATCAAAAGATAACAATGGATTCTTTACAAAGGGAACCGGCCCAAATGCAGGATCCTTTCTTAGCGGTGGATCAGGTGGATCGGGCATAAGTAGTAGTAACATGGAAACATTAATCACACTTATGCGTGAAAATAATACACTAACAAGACGGATTCTAGAAAAAGATCCAGAGAGCGCATATTAAGGATAAACAATGAGTTGGAAAAAATATTTTACACCAGTGCCTACAGGCGATAACCCGGGCGGAAATTATAGCCCTTTAGGAGGCGGTCGCGGCGGCAGTGGTACTGCAGGGCCAGCACGAACAAACTATAGTTCATATTTGCCAGATGTATATGTAGGTGCTCCTAATAGAGTTGAGCGTTACGGGCAATACAATACTATGGATTTAGATTCAGAAGTAAATGCCGCATTGGATATTCTTGCAGAATTCTGTTCACAGAAAAATTCACAAAACAAAACTCCTTTTACAATCGACTTTAAGAAATCAGCAACGACAAGCGAAACAACTATTTTACAGCAATATTTGCAACAGTGGAATAAGTTACAAAAATTTGATACACGTATGTTTAGGATTTTACGTAATACTTTTAAGTATGGCGATCAATTTTTTATTAGAGATCCAGAAACTAAAAAATTATTTCATGTTGATTCTGCAAACGTTGCAAGAATTATTGTTAACGAATCAGAAGGCAAAAAGCCACAACAATATGTAATCAAAGACTTTAATTTAAATTTTAAAGACATGGTTGCAACAACACCTTTTCAAACTAATGGAAATGTTACAGGCGGTGGCGATGGATATTTACAAGGTGGCGTTCGTGGCATGGTAGGCAACTCTCCAAGACAAAGTGGAAGTAGATTCCAAGAAGGAGAAGGCGAAGTTGCTATTGATGCACAGAATGTAGTACACCTAAGTCTATCAGAAGGCTTAGACAACAACTTTCCTTTTGGTAACTCATTATTAGAAACAATATTTAAAGTATACAAACAAAAAGAATTACTTGAAGATGCGATTATTATCTATCGTGTCCAACGTGCGCCAGAGCGCAGAGTATTCTACGTTGATGTGGGCAACATGCCAAGTCACTTGGCAATGCAATTTGTAGAACGTGTTAAGACGGAAATACATCAAAGACGTATCCCATCGTCAACAGGTGGAGGCACAAATGTCATAGACAGTTCTTACAATCCCCTGTCAATTAACGAAGATTACTTTTTCCCTCAAACTGCTGAAGGACGTGGATCAAAAGTTGAAACACTGCCCGGCGGTACTAACCTAGGTGAAATTGACGACTTAAGATACTTTACCAACAAGTTAGTTCGTGGCTTACGTATTCCGTCAAGTTACTTGCCAACTGGTGCTGACGATAGTGCCGCTCAATATAATGACGGTAGAGTAGGTACAGCATACATTCAAGAATTAAGATTTAATACATATTGCGAAAGATTACAAGGTTTATTAATTGAAGATATAAATCAAGAATTTAAACGCTATCTATTAGAACGAGGTGTAAACATTGATACTGCAATGTTTGACATTAGATTCCAACCACCACAAAACTTTGCGGCATATAGACAAAGTGAAATTGATAATGCACGTATTCCAACATTTACACAAATGAGCGCAATACCTTATGTTTCAAATCGCTTTGCAATGAAACGATACTTAGGTCTTAGTGAAGAAGAACTTACTGAGAACGAAAGACTATGGCGAGAAGAAAACGATGAGAATATTACTCCACCACCAACTGACGCAGGTGGAGAACTTAGAGGCGCAGGCATTAGCGGAGCAGGCATTGATGCAGATATGGGTGACATGGATGCAGAAGTACCAGGCGGTGAAGCACCAATTGACGGAGGTGCGGCAGATGCACCTGATACAGCAACTGGCGGTGACGGCGTACCTCAAGAAGGCGCAACTGACGTAACGGTATAAATAACAGTATGATACTAAGAGAAATATTTTACTTTGACAAAGAAACACTTGAGCCTGTAGAAGACAAACGTTATTCTGCTAAAGACGACCAGTCACCAGTAGACTTTGATTCAACTCGTAAAACTCGACTCACACTTCGCCAAATTAATCGTGCAAGATTAGCCGCAGAGGTACATAAAGAAGAGCAAGCAAAAGACTTGCATTTTGTAAGACAAATGTACGGCATAGCGGCAAACGCAGAGGCCGGCGGAGTATGATAATTGAGTATAGCCTTTGTATTAGGTAACGGTATAAGCCGTCGCCGAATCCCATTAGAACCACTTAGAAAATTTGGAACTATATATGCTTGTAATGCAGTATATAGAGAATTCAAACCTGACTATTTAATTGCTGTTGATACTAAAATGGTCAACGAAATTGTTCAATACAGATATCATAAAGAAGGTCAAGTATGGACAAATTATAACAAGTCTTACGAAAAATATAGTGGATTAAATTATTTTGAACCTAGCAAAGGATGGAGCAGTGGACCAACAGCACTTGATTTTGCAAGCAGTCACGGACACAAAACAATATACATATTAGGCTTTGATTATCAAGGAATAGGCCCCGAACACAAAAGAGTAAACAATTTGTACAGTGGTTCACCAAATTATAAACGTGAACACGATACATCAACATACTATGGCAATTGGTTACGCCAAACGACTACTGTTTTTCAGAAAAATAACGAAAAAAGATATATAAGAGTGTTAGGACACGAAAACGGATTTATTCCAGAGCCTTTTGCTAACTTTGGAAACATTTCTCACATAACATCGGAAGATTTAGTAAAATCTTTCAATTTTTCGTTGAATCCTTAAAAACGGCTCATTTTGAGCCTATATCTACGTACTTTTCTGTATAAATAGTAAATATTAATGACAGCCTTACCGTAAGGTAATTTTATTTAAACCAGGAGACAGAAAATGGCAGATCTAAACAAGTTCGAGAACATGCTCGAAAAACTAGTCAATGAAGATCGTGCTGGAGCAGAAGAATTGTTCCACGAGATTGTAGTTGAAAAATCAAGAGAAATTTATGAAAACCTACTAGAAAATGATCTAGAGGAAACTGACAAAGAAGTAGACGAGTCTAGTAAAGACGAAGATGCTAATGAGTCCACAGATGAAGAAACTAAAGAATCTTCAGATGATGAAGACACTAAAGAGTCAGCAGACGAAGACTTAGACGAAGCAACTGACGAAGAAGTTGATGAGTCAAGCGACGATGAAGAAACCAAAGAAGGTTTTGACATGAACGAATTCGAAGTTGAACCAATG
>Ga0181410_1000034_pt1 | contig 49517 bp, 60 predicted proteins | sample 33SPOviralmetaG_FD_130112 | JGI IMG/M metagenome (GOLD analysis project Ga0181410, IMG submission 130112) | Marine viral communities from the oligotrophic San Pedro Time Series (SPOT) site, San Pedro Channel, CA, USA - 33 SPOT_SRF_2012-06-20 | ecosystem: Environmental > Aquatic > Marine > Strait...
GGTTTATCATATCAATGGGGTGATTCACACGAAAGAATAGAACAAAGCGATGGCAATATAGAGTTTTTCACAAATAACGGTCAAGCAATGACTTTAAATGGGTCAAATCTTGGAATTGGAACTGATAATCCTGCTACAAAATTACAAGTAGTGGGTACTTTATCTACTAAGTTAACAGATGGGCTATTTTATTTTAGCAATAGTTCCTCTACTACCGTAGATACATCTCAGTTAGGAATCCATTGGATTGGTAGAGTTGATTCAGCTGGCTATCACATGACAACAACAGCTGGAGGATTTGCAGGACAGGCAGGAACTTTAGGTATAGGAGGAAAAGGGGGTATTACTTTTGGAACCTGTACTACTTCAGAAACTTATGCTTCTGGAAGAATGATTATTGACGCATCAGGCAAAGTTGGAATTGGAACTAGCAGCCCCGCATCAGTGCTTCATGTTGAAAAGAGTTTTTCTGGAACATTAGTAGAAATACACCAGACAGCAGGTTCTACCTCTAATGATAGAGGACTTGATGTAGAAACCAGCTCAACGGGAACTACAGTAGCTAGATTTAAAAATTCAGGTATGGTATTGCAAGCAATATACGGAAATGGAAATGTTGCTATATTTGGAGGTACTCTTTATGTTGCAGGTGATGGACAGAGTTTTTCAGCAGGTAGTCACAATGGCCATTCATATAATGTTAATGGACAATCTGTAAGTAGTCGTGCAGCAACCAACTTACAAACACACCATTCATTTTATAATCCAAATGGTAGTGTTGGAACAATAAAAACAAACGCAAGTGCAACACAATTTAACACTTCATCAGACTATAGACTTAAAGAAAACGTAGTAACTGATTGGGATGGAACAACTTTATTGAAACAATTAAAACCAAGTCAATTTAATTTTAAAGCTGATTCAAGCACAATAGTACAAGGTTTCTTAGCGCATGAAGTATCAAGTATTGTTCCACAAGCTGTGTCGGGTGACAAAGATGCAGTATATACAGCAGCAGAAGCGGAAGACGGGGAAGGAATAGAAGGACAACCAAATTATCAAGGAATAGACCATTCACACTTAGTTCCTTTATTAGTCAAAACAATACAAGAATTAGAAGCTAGAATAGCAACATTAGAAGGATAATATGGCATTTTCAAAGAACAGAAGATTAGCAGATTTAGTATCATCAGCAGGTGAGGTATCATCTTTTGTTGATGCTTCAGTTACACACGCTGATTTACACACTTCCATGGATCTTACTGGTAAAACAGTTACAGTAGCAAATGCATCAACTGGCGATAGTGATACGACCGCAGCAAATACGGCATTCGTACAACAAGAAATCGCAGCACTAGTTGATAGTTCACCTGGTACACTTAACACACTTAACGAATTAGCAGCAGCATTAGGTGACGATGCAAACTTCAGTACAACAGTTACAAACTCGATAGCAACTAAATTACCTTTAGCAGGTGGAACATTAACTGGGGATTTAATACTTGGTGATAGTGTACAAATAGAGTTTGGTTCTGCTAGTGGTGGTGACACAAATATAAGGCATGATGGCAACAATACAAAGTTTTCACATACAGGAACAGGTGGTTTATATATAGGTGCAGATTTATTTGCAATACAAAACGCTGCTCATAACGAAAATTATTTAACTGCTGCAGCAAATGGTTCGGTACAACTTTATTATGACAATAGTTTAAAACTCTTAACATCTAGCACTGGTATTAATTTACCTTTAGATGGTGAGTCAATCAAATTTGGTGCTAACAGTGAAATAATATTAACGCACGAGCATGATATTGGTTTAGCTTTACAAGGCGCTTTAAAACTTTATAATAACAACACTGATGATACTAATAAAGAAGGACATTTGTTAGCTCGTCAATATGACTCTGGAACAGAGACAGAAGGTTTCCAAATATTACAATACTTTGCAAACTCATCAGGTAATAGGATAGATGTAGGAGGTGCTTCTTCTCAATACAATGCTGCTACTGAAATAAACTTTTATACCGCAGCAGATACTACAACACGAACAGGAACAACTCGTATGACCATTGATTCATCAGGGCGAGTTGGAATTGGTACAACATCAATGGGTGCACCTTTGCATATAACTAATGCAACTCCAGTTCTAAGATTTACTGACAGTGATACTTCAAGAAATTCACAAATAGTAGGTGTAGATGGTAATTTAAGACTTGATGCAGATAATGATAATCAGCAATCATCTACTAATATTAGTTTTAGAACAGATGGCACAGAACGAGCCAGACTAGATGATGCAGGAAGATTATTATTAAATTCAACATCTACATCTTTTAATGATAATTTGTATATAAATGGTTCTGGATATGCTGTAAGTGGGTGGCGAGTAGGAAGTACTGCAACTTATGTTGGTAAGATGCACAATAATAGTGGTAAACTTTCATTAGAAACAGATGCCACTAGAGATATACAGTTTGGTAGTGCAACAAATCCCGACACAATATTTATTGATACATCAGATCGAAGGGTTGGAATTGGAAATGCAAATACAACTCCAGTAACTACATTGGATGTTAAGAATTCAGGTGATAGCGCCTATACTGGTGGACTACTAATACGAACTGGCACATCAACAACTGAAGCAACTTCTCTTTATCATGATAATAATAGTGCAACTACTACTGTTTTAGCAAATAGATATGATAACGCAGGAGCAGCAATAAAGCTTATACTACGAGCCTCTAGCGGATCACCTGTTACAGCATTGACTGCTTTAGGAAGTGGAAACGTATTAGTTGGCCCCGGAACAGATAGAGGTAGAAAATTCGTAGTAGAAGGAACTGGAGATTTAATGGCCCTCTATTCTACTAACGCTGGTAGTGGTGGTGCACAATTTGATTTAATTCATGATTCGGCTTCATACGCAGATGGCGATAGTGTTGGAATTATAAATTTTTCTACAGATGATCGACAACTAGGAAGTATAAAAGCAGTTGGAGCGGTTTCTGGAGAAAGAGGAGTAGTTCATATTGGTGTTAGAAAAAGCTCTTCAGAGTATAATCATAACGCAATGCGTCTACACAATGGTGGAGATGAAGTATTACTAGACATATATTCTCCTTCAGGCAGTAATAGAGGAGCGGGATATTTTAGATTTAAGACAGATGGTGCATCAACAGAAGAAAGTGTAGCACAAATATACATGGAACAAGGTTCCGGTGATGGTGCTGCTCGTAAATCAAATATGTATTTTCAAGTTGCTGATAATGGCTCGCCATCTACAGCGATGACAATTGAGAATAATAAATACGTTAGTACAGCTACAAATTTAAACGTATCTACTTCATCTGCAGCATCTAATGCAAAACTGAATGTAGCAGGTGGTATAAGATTTACTCATTCTCCCGCAAGTGCAGCAGGTCTGAATGTGACTACTCAGGTTTCAATTAATAATACATCATCAAATCTTGTAGCTTCAAATCTTTATTATAAATCATTCTTTATAAATTTTTATCATAACAATGGTCATAGTCAATGTTTCTTTGTTGCAAATGGCGGTGGTGGTATTGGATATAACTTTACAGGTTTAGTTCCTGGTGAATCAACTGTAATCACTGGAACGGGTATAGACCAGACATTTACAACCATAGGTAGTTCTCCAAATACATTTAGAGTACAACTTACAAGTGGTGGGGGTCAGTTATATATTACCAGATCAAATGGTACTGGTTCTTTCCAAGTATCAATTCAAGTATTAACGGGAGGCTAAAATGGCCATGGAATTTACATATAAGGTAAGTGGAATAAAAGTTTATTCAACTGACACACAAACAGATATTATAAAAGAAGCAACGCTTCATATTATCGGTACAGAAGATGATGGTCAAGTGCATGAAAATTTTATGAATTTAGAGTTAGAAGAACCTGCAGGTTCATTTACAGAATTTAGTAGTGTCACTGAATTACAAGTACAAGAATGGTTAAAAGGAACATTAGGAGAAGACCAAATTATATTACAAAAAGCAAGTTTGGCTTCATTAAAGGATGACCCTATTTCTACATTATCTAGAGATAACCCAAAAGAAAAAGAATTAGAAACATAATAGGATATAAATAGTCTATATGGCAGTAAAATCAGCAGTAACATCGTGGGCCAGTGGAAACATGGCAGGTCATCCTAGTTTATCTAGGTACGGCCAAAGCAATAGATCTGGTATAGCATATTCTGATGTAAATGCAGAATTTCATAGTGTTCAATCACATAACTCTTCTGGTAATGCGCTTGGAACAGGTGGAACTTATCAATTATCAGCTAGCCAATTAGATGGCAATGACACAAGAGTAAATCCAGGTGCTGCAGTATTAACTAAAGGAACTGCGGTCCAACCATATCATCAAGGGACATCTACTTCGGATTCTGGAGAATCTGGATCAGCTACTAATTTAGGATATCTTTCTCAATCGGCGAGTAATGTAAATCTTGGAGCTTTTCGTGGAACTTCTGCAAGATTACCTCTAAGACCTACTGATAATAGAGTTATCAGCTGGACTGGTAATACAGCTGCAACAAATAGTAATAATAATGTTACTTCTAGAGATATATTTTCTCATAATGGTGGCCATGGAGGAGTTGGAGCAACTAATGGAGGTAGAGGCTATATTACTAATATGTTTACTGGAGCCTTCCAAAGAAACACTGTTACAACTAAAAACTTGAACACTGTTGCATCTGCAGATGATATAATCGTAGTATTAATGTTATGTCTTGGAAGTGGTACTATATCAGCACCAACATTTAAAAACAGTGCTGGAAGTACTACAAGCGCTTCACAAACTAGTAACATATTTAATTACGGAATTAATACAAGTACTTATAATTCAGCTGCAACATGTACATATGCTGCATGGGTATATGATGCTGCTGGAGGAGAAACACAGTTTACTACTGCAGCATATGCAGGAACTTCATCTGGTAATTTAGTTAGATATTTTTCATTTGTCGTTGGTAATAGTTATACTTTGGGTTATAATAATAACGTTGGTTATCAACAACCTGGTAACACTACCAGTAGTACTTGGAGCGTTTCTAATGCTGGAGGACTTAGTATATTTGGAACAACTACGCAAGGTAATGGACAATTTGGAGTGTTTGTAAATATGTCTCCTTATGTTGGATTTTATCCTAGTACCAATATGGCAATTTCTAGCCAACCGAGTGATCTTGCTGTCAAAACTAATAGTACTAATCAGACAACGAATAATTATGGCTCAACTTTTTCTAATATATGTATGAATCAAAGTGGATCTGTAACAACTACTACACCTGGTTATTTAGGTAAACCTCCAACAACAAATACTAGCCCTATTGTTCCAGGTATTATGCTGGCTCAAAGCCCTAATCATTCTCAAAACTTAAACTTTTTGCTGTATTTTAGCCCGCTGACGACAGGACAGGTAACATAATGGACATAAAAAATTATTCATATACATGTGCTGGTGGAAACGCTATTCAAAGTTTTTCTGAATTTATGCCACAAGAAGTATGGGATTCTATTTGGAATCAGAATAAAACAAATTTACTTAATGAAGGTGGTTGGACTTGGTTAGAAGAAAACTCTGGAGATGAAGATAAATGTAAAGCTCAAATAGAAGCATGGTTTGAATTAACTATGCAAGCGCCTAATTGTTATTTACACTATGTAATAGTTGATGATTATCCAGTTATACTTACTATACATTCGAGATTAACAGAAAAGTTTAATCTTATAGATGATGAGTTAGCTCGGCTAGGCATTGAAAACTTTGACTATTTAGATTTAGGTGGAATATCCGGAACGTGTGACATAATATTACAACTTACTGGTGATGACAAAAATGGAAGTAAAGCAACATGTTTTAGTGATAAGTTAACAGAAAATGGCTTAGAAATATTTGAAGATGTAAAAATAAAACTAGGCGTAGAAAGAATAGTTGCTCCAGTAATAAATAAAGATGTTAAAAAGTTTTTAGTAGAAAGTGGTATTCGTAGATATATTGGAACGTATGTAGATGATGGAACATCACCAATAGCATATATTGGAAACACCGGTTGGCCATTTATGTTTGGTAAACTAGGCGTTTAAAATTATTTCTATTATAAATAGAATAATAAAGAGGATTTAATATGGCAAAACCTACTACAAGAGCAGAATTTATCGCATATTGTAAACGTTCATTAGGTGCGCCTGTAGTTGAAATTAATGTAGATGATGATCAGATAGATGATAGAGTTGATGAAGCACTTGACTATTTCTATCAATATCATTCAGATGGATCAGAAAAAGTATTTTTAAAACACCAAGTAATTGATTCTATATTAACAACAGAAGCCGTTGCAACTAATTTTAATAATGGTGAAACGGTAACTGGCACAACAACTGGAGCTAAATTTAATATATCATCTCTGGGGATATCAGCAAATTATGCTGGTGGTGGTAGCGCGTTTGGGCTTGGTGGAGAAGTTACTTCCGGAACATTTCTTGCTGGTGAAACAGTAACAGGATCAAGTTCTGGATTTTCGACCACTTTACCAACTACTGGATTCCTTGCTCAAGGAGATCGTGATAACGGATATATTCCAGTAGCAGATTCAGTAACAGCAATTAAAAGAGTATTTCCATTAAGAGATATAAATTCAGCAAATAGTATGTTTGATGTAAAATATCAAATGCATTTAAATGATATGTTTTCATTAAGTTATATGGGTAACTTAGTCGATTATGAAATGGCTAAGCAATATATGAGTTTATTAGATATGTCAATAGATTCTGATGATAAGCATTTTAGATATCACAAACATGATGATAAATTATACATAGATATGAACTGGAAATCAGAAGTAGCCGTTGGTGATTATATAGTAGTAGAAGCATATAGATATATGGACACTTCAAATTATGCTGATGTATGGAATGATTATTTTTTAAAAGCATACGCCACTGCTTTAATCAAAAAGCAATGGGGTACTAATATGACAAAGTTTGATGGAATGACTATGCCAGGAGGAGTTACTTTTAATGGTAGACAAATACTTGACGATGCTAATCAAGAGATTGAAAAATTACAAGAAGAAGCTCGTTTAGTATGGGAAGATCCAGTAGACTTTATGGTGGGTTAAAATGCCTAGAAATGTATATTTTAGCCAACAAGTTAAATCAGAACAAACTCTTTACGAAGATCTTGTAGTAGAATCTCTAAAAATCTTTGGGCAAGATGCCTACTACATGCCAAGAACATTACTTACTCGTGATGATATCTTAGGAGAACAAAAAGGATCTTCATTTACAGACGCATACTTAATTGAAGCATATATTGAAGAAGGTGAAGGATTCCAAGGATCTGGAGATTTATATAGTAAGTTTGGTCTAGAAATAAGAGATGAAGTTAACTTTGTAATATCACGAAGACAATGGGAAAGATTTGTTGGAGTATTTAATAACGATGTTACAGCAACAGCTCCCCAAGAAGGTGATGTTATATTTTTACCATTATCAAATTCATTCTTCGAAATTACTTTTGTTGAAGATGAACAACCATTTTATCAATTATCGAATGTACCAGTTTTTAGATTATCATGCTCATTATTTGAATATAATGATGAAGATATAGAAACCGGATATGACTTTATTGATGATTTACAAGGATCAAATGCTTATCAAGTAGCAATGGATTATACTACTAATGTTTCAAATCAGCATATAGTAGGTGGAGAAATTGTAAATATGACAGTTTCAGATGGTGTAGTTGTATCAGGTGAAGTAATGTCAGTAACAAAAGCTGGAACAGCTGGTGGAACAATTTCTGTATCGAATATAACAGTTACTGGAGCTACTACTCTAACAGAATTTACAACTAGAGTACTTTATGGTACTGAATCAAAAAATTATGTAACTGTAACTAAGGTATATGGCATTGGTGATACATCATTTGATGCTAATTTTATGCCTCAAGATGATTCGGCTGAAAATATTGCATTTGAATTAGCGGGAGATACTTTCTTAGACTTTACTGAATCTAATCCATTTGGTGATCCATCGGAGACTTACTAATGTTTGGCGGTCATTATTATCATTCAACTTTAAGAAAAGCAGTAGCTATATTTGGTACTCTCTTTAATAATATCAGTGTTGTTCGTAAAAATGCTTCAGGTGGTATTATAAATCAAATTAAAGTACCTTTAGCGTACGGGCCAAAAGAAAAATTCTTATCTCGTATAGACCAAGATGCTGATAAAGCAACAATGGCAATTAAACTTCCACGTATGTCTTTTGAGATTACTGGGCTAGAATATGATATTAATAAGAAACTAAATAAAAGAAATAAAGTCACTGAAGTGAATTCTAGTGATGCTAGTACACTTAGTAAAATAGATACACAAACACCATATAACATTAACATACAATTAAATATAATGGCTAAAAGCCAAGATGATGGACTACAAATATTAGAACAAATACTTCCATACTTTACTCCTGAATATACTGTAACTGTTAAACCAGTTGATTCTTTTACAACTTATAAACAAGATGTTCCTATTATATTACAATCAACAAATATAGCAGATGAATACGAAGGGGATTATCTAAGTAGAAGAGTGTTAACTTATTCTTTAGAATTTCAAATGAAAATGACATTTTATGGTCCAACTGCAAGCCAAGCAGTTATTAAAGAAATAGATATAGACTTCTTTGATAAAACAAATACCTCATTATTCTATGAAGGAGTTAATTTAGAAGTTGATCCTCGTACTGCAGATAAAGATGATACAGAAGTATCTGCATCTACAACGCCAGGAACTGATCAATATAGAGTATTACAAACTATAGACTTTTTAAGCCAGCCAGATCAATTCACGCTTACATGTGGAGTTCCAACAGGTACATTTACAGTAGGTGAAACTATAACAGGACAAACAAGTGGAACAACAGGAACTGTAGTATCAGCTGTAAATATAGTTGATCCTGGAGATGGTAGTATTGATGGTATTACAATTGTAATTAATAATTCGTCAGCATACTTCTCTGTAGAAAGTGTTGTTGGTAATACTTCAGGTGCTTCAGCAACAGTTGCTAGCTTTGTATAAATAAGATTATGGATAAGAAACAGAAAATGATTGAAAAGCTCGAGAAAAATCTGCCTACTCCTAAAAGAAATGAGCAGCTTATCACGAAAAAAGATATAAAAGATGATTATGAATTTTCACGTGATACTTATCGTGATTTAATCAATACAGGATCTCGATCATTAGATACTTTAGCTGAATTAGCTAGAGAATCTGAACATCCACGAGCATTCGAAGTTCTCTCAACATCAATAAAGAATCTAGGTGATGTGACTGATAAATTAATGTCTTTGCAAAAAGCGAAGAAAGATTTAACACAAGATAATGAAAAGAAAGAAATAACTAATAATAACTTATTTGTCGGTAGTACTACTGATTTACAAAGAATGTTATTAGACAAGGATAATGTAATAGATGCAGCAAAGGATAAAGAATAACGAGTTTGGTTATCTTGGTAATCCTTCAGTAAAACGCGACGGCGTTGAAACTCAGTTTACTAAAGAAGAAATACTTGAATATCAGAAATGTATGAGAGACCCTGCATACTTTGCAACTAAGTATGTAAAAATTATTTCATTAGATGAAGGTTTAGTTCCATTTGAATTATATCCTTATCAAGAAGAAATGTTTCATCATTTTAATGATAATAGATTTTCTATTGTATTGGCTTGTCGTCAATCAGGCAAATCCATATCTTCAGTTGTATATCTATTATGGTATGCTTGTTTTCATCCTGAAAAGAATATTGCAATACTTGCAAATAAAGGTGCTGTAGCTAGAGAAATGCTAGCACGTGTAACATTAGCATTAGAAAATATACCCTTTTTCTTACAGCCAGGATGTAAAGCTTTAAATAAAGGATCTATAGAATTTAGTAATAACTCGAAAATAATGGCAGCTGCTACTTCTGGTAGTTCTATAAGGGGTTTATCTATTAACTTATTGTTCTTAGATGAGTTTGCATTTGTTGAAAATGATGCTCAATTTTATACTTCTACATATCCAGTAGTATCTGCTGGTAAAGATACTCAAATAATTATATGTTCTACAGCAAATGGAGTGGGTAATGTATACCATAAACTATGGGAAGGAGCAAGTACTGGTACTAATGAGTTTAAACCATTTAGAGTTGATTGGTGGGATGTTCCGGGAAGAGATGATGATTGGAGAAAACAAACAGTAGCAAATACATCAGAATTACAATTTGAGCAAGAATTTGGTAATACCTTTCATGGCAGAGGTAATACATTAATAGCATCTAATCATTTATTAGCTCAAAAATCACAAGAACCTTTAACACATACAGAAAATATATCAGTATATAAAGAACCTATTGAAGGCCATGATTATATAATGACTGTTGATGTAGCTAAAGGTAGAGGACAGGACTATAGTACATTTACTATAATTGATGTTTCTGTCGATCCATTTGAACAGGTAGCAGTATTCAGAGATAATAATATATCACCTATGCTTTTACCAGATATAACATACAAATATGCTACAATTTATAATGAAGCTTATATTATAGTTGAGTCTAATGACCAAGGAGCAGTTGTATGTAATGGACTATATTATGATTTAGAATATGAAAATATGTTCGTTGAATCAGCAATTAAAAAGAATGCAATCGGTGCAACCATGACAAGAAGGGTTAAACGTATCGGTTGTTCTACAATTAAAGATTTAATAGAACAAAGAAAACTCAATATTGTTGATGCAAATACTATTATTGAAATGACTACTTTTGTGTCTAAGGGAAGTTCCTTTCAGGCTACAGGGTCTAATCATGATGATTTAATGATGAATTTAGTATTATTTGCGTGGTTTACTACAACAGATGTATTTCAGTCTTTATCTAATATAGATATGAAAAATATGTTGTACAAAGAACAATTAAAGGCGATTCAGGATGATTTACTACCATTTGGTATTATAAACGATGGTAGAGATGGCCCTGAATCATTTAAAGATGATGAAGGTACGGTTTGGTTTGAACAAGACACGAAATGGAAAGGGACTCTTTAATTCGCGTTTTTTATAAATAACTATATTGAATATAACCGTATTATGATAACTTAATATATTAACTCAATTTAAAAGAGGGTAAAGCGATGGCAATTCAGGTATCACCTGGCGTTCAGGTCAAGGAAATTGACGCAACGAACGTCGTACCTGCGGTATCTACCAGTATTGGTGGATTTGCAGGTGTATTTAATTGGGGTCCGGTCGAAGAAGTTACTACTGTTAGTACTGAAAAAGAACTAGCAGAGAAATTTGGAACACCAGATTCTAATACTGCAAAATACTTTCTAACTGCCTCTTCATACTTAAAGTATGGTGGAGCTTTGAAAGTTGTCCGATCCGCTACAGGTAACAAAAATGCTACTTCTGACGGTGCTGGACTTTTGATAAAAAATGATACTGTATATGAAAATTCTTTTGCTGCAGGACAAGGATCTGTTGGTGAGTGGGCTGCAAAGTTCCCAGGCACCTTAGGTAATAGTCTTAAAGTAAGCGTAATTTCATCTGGTATTTCAAGTTTCTCAGGCTGGACTTATAGTTCAAGCTTTGATGGAGCTCCTGGAACATCAGAATATGCGGTATCGCTAGGCAAATCATCACTTGGTGATGAAATGCACGTAGCTGTAATCGATGAAGACGGCTTAATTTCTGGTACAGTTGGTACTGTATTAGAAACTTTTGCTTTTGTTTCACAAGGATCAGATGCTAAGAAAAATGACGGAACATCAAACTATTATGTCGATGTCATTAATGCAGAATCTGAGTATGTAAGATGGATGGACCATGATTCAAATTTAACTAATGCTGGATCAGCTCTATCAGGTTTAAGCTCAATAGCTAAACCAACATCTGCAATGGAAGATTCTCTAGCTGGCGGAACAGATGATAATGTACCAACTGTTGGCGAAATCGCACTAGGCTTTGACCTATTCGAAGACGCAGAAACAGTTGATGTAAACTTATTGTTTGCTGTTCCTGATGCAAATGGAGCAAATACTATTGCAAATGACTTAATCTCTATAGCAGCTGCTAGAAAAGATTGTATGGCTTTTGTATCACCACCTATAGAAGATACCGTTGGTTCTTCTTCACCTGCAGCAGATGTGAAAACATTTGCAGACACATTAACATCTAGCTCATATGCTTCATGTGATTCAGGCGCACTATATGTTTATGATAAATACAATGATGTTTATCGTTACATTGGAGCAGCTGGACATGTTGCTGGCTTATGTGCTAACACTGATAATGTTGCAGATGCATGGTTCTCTCCTGCTGGATTTACCAGAGGACAGTTACTAGGTGTGACAAAACTAGCTTATAATCCTAATCAAGCTGATAGAGATACTTTGTATAAAGCAAGAGTAAATCCAATCGTAGCATTTCCAGGACAAGGAACAGTACTATTTGGTGATAAAACATTACAATCTAAACCATCTGCATTTGATAGAATCAATGTAAGAAGGCTATTTAATGTTTTAGAAAAATCAGTAGCTACTGCCGCTAAATTCCAATTATTCGAATTTAACGACGAATTTACTAGAGCTCAATTTAAGAATCTAGTAGAGCCTTTCTTAAGGAATGTAAAAGGACGTAGAGGACTAGAAGATTTTCTAGTTGTTTGCGATTTAACTAACAACACTAGTCAAGTGATTAATTCTAATCAATTTGTAGCTGATATTTATATCAAACCTGCAAGATCGATTAATTTTATTACACTTAACTTTATTGCAACAAGATCCGGCGTAGAATTTACAGAAATCGCTGGAACTTCAGGGTAAAGGGGGAATAACTAATGGCAATTTTAGGCGTAGACGATTTTAAATCTAAGCTAACAGGTGGTGGCGCACGTGCAAACATGTTCAAAGCTACTGTTAACTTTCCTTCATATGCAAATGGGGACGTGGAATTAACTTCTTTCTTATGTAAAGGAGCTCAGTTTCCAAGTTCAGTTATTGCACCAATACCTGTACCGTTCAGAGGCAGACAACTTCAGTTAGCTGGAGATAGAACTTTCGAACCTGTAACTCTTACAGTCATTAATGACGTAGAGTTTAAGGTAAGAGATGGCTTTGAAGCTTGGATGAATGGAATTAACGAACACAATAATAACACTGGTCTTTCTGATCCTGCGGATTATGAAGCTGACGTTGTTGTTGAGCAGTTAAACAAGCAAGGTGTAGTTACTAAAACCTATAACATTAGAGGGGCTTTCCCAACTAATTTAAGTGCTATTGATGTTAACTATGACTCAGAAAATACAATTGAAGAGTTTACAGTTGAACTTCAAGTACAATATTGGGAATCGAACACTACTTCGTAAGAGGTATAAATAATATATGATGAGGGGATTTATTTCCCCTCTGATTATATGAGGTAAATTATGGCAGAATTTTTCGGATTCGAAATCAATAGAAAAAAGACTAAGGAACCAGAAAGAATATCCTTTGTGCCCGATACTGAATCGGATGGTGCAGGTGTAATTCAATCTGGCGGACACTTTGGTCAATATCTTGATGTAGATGGAGACAAGGCAGCAAATGAAATAGATCTTATACTTAAGTATAGGGATGTATCAACTCAACCTGAGTGTGATGCAGCAATAGAAGATATAGTTAATGATTCAATTATTGGTGATCATGATGAAGCACCAGTAAATATTGTATTAGATAAACTAGAAGCTTCAGACAATATCAAAGAAACAATTAGAGAAGAGTTTGATAATGTATTATCATTGTTAAGCTTTAATGCTTACGGACACGATACTTTTAGAAAATGGTATATTGATGGTAGATTACCATATCATATTATTATAGATGAGAAAAGTCCAGCTAAGGGTATACAAGAACTAAGATATATTGATCCAATTAAATTACGTAAAGTAAAAGAAATTATTAAAGAAACTGATCCTAGAACTGGAGCAGAAATAATTAAAAAGGGTGAAGAATATTTTATATTCCAAGATGATAAAATGAATTCATCTCAAGAAGGATTAAGAATTCATCCAGATGCTATAGCATACTGTACATCTGGTATGTTATCATCTGATAGAAAACGTATATTATCATATTTGCATAAAGCATTAAAACCTGTAAACCAATTAAGAATGATGGAAGATTCTTTGGTTATCTACAGAATAAGTAGAGCACCAGAACGTAGAATATTTTATATTGATGTTGGTAACTTACCTAAGGGTAAAGCAGAAGAATACTTAAAGAATATAATGAATCAATATAGAAATAAATTGGTTTATGATGCAAGCACTGGCGATATTAAAGATGACAAAAAACATATGTCAATGCTTGAAGACTTTTTCCTACCAAGAAGAGAAGGTGGAAGAGGAACAGAAATTACAACGCTTCCTGGTGGTGAAAACTTAGGGCAAATAGATGATATAATCTATTTCCAAAGGAAGTTATATAAAGCACTGAATGTACCTGTTGGTAGATTAACAACAGAAGAAAGTGCACAGTTTAGTTTAGGACGAGCTTCAGAAATATCTCGAGATGAGGTTAAGTTTAAGAAGTTTGTTGATAGACTAAGAAAAAGATTTTCAGATCTCTTTGTACAACTATTGAAAACTCAATTATTGTTAAAAGGGATAATTACTAAGGATGATTGGACTTCTTTTAAAGAAGATATAGCATTCGACTTTATCGAGGATAACTACTTTAGTGAATTGAAAGCAAGTGAAATGTATAGAGAACGTTTTGAAATGCTAGCTAGTCTAGATGAATACGTAGGTAAATATATTTCAAACGAATGGGTCAGAAAGAACGTTCTGAGGCAATCTGATGAAGAAATCGAAGATTTGGATAAACAAATGGAAGATGAGAAGGCAGCAGGTGGCGATGAGGACGATTTAGATGATCTTGACATATAATTTTTTATAAATAAAGGTAGAGGATAAATAAAATGGAAGTAAAAGACATGATTGACAAAGTTGCCGCTGGCGACAATGTAAATGCAACTAAGGCTTTTAATAACATCATTGATGGTAAACTCAAAGATGCGTTACAAGCTAAAAAGGTTGAAGTGGCTTCAAATTTAGTCCAAAGAAAACAAGAACAAGAAGAAGAGTAATGTTAAGGTTTTCAGAGCTCATGGAAAAACTTGACCCTGGATATAAACAGGTTAAGAAATTCAAGGGCGGGAAAAGAAAAAACAATGAAGTTATTATCGCTAAAAAAGGTAATAAATTTGCTGCTTATATAAAAGGCGAATTATTAGATAATAGCTTCAAAAGTCAAAAGGATGCTGAAAAAGCAGCCAATGACTTCATGAAACTTATGGGAGAAGAAACAGAATAATGAAACTAATCTCAGAATATGTAGATAACAACTTACAAGTTATCGAAGAAAAAACAAAAAGCGGTGCTAAGCAATTAGTCATCGAAGGTGTTTTCATGCAGGCTGAACAGAAAAATAGGAACGGCCGAGTGTATGAAAAAGAAATTTTACAAGCTGCTGTTGACAAATATGTCAAAGAGCAAGTTAGTCAAGGTAGAGCAGTTGGAGAATTAGATCATCCAGCTGGACCTCAAATAAACCTTGATAAAGTTTCTCATAAAATCACGAAACTCAAATTTGAGGGAAATGATGTTTATGGAAAAGCATCAATTTTAAACACCCCTATGGGTAAGATCGTAGAAGGTCTTCTTGACGGTGGTGTGAAAGTTGGTGTATCTAGTCGTGGAATGGGTACTCTTGAGAACCGCAAAGGCGCCATGTATGTGAAGTCTGACTTTATGTTAGCCTCCGTAGATATAGTCCAAGACCCTTCTGCACCATCGGCATTTGTCAATGGTGTTATGGAAGGTGTTGATTGGATATGGAATAATGGAATCTTAGCTCCTCAGGAAATTGAAAAAATCGAGACTGAAATAAAACGTACTCCGTCAAAGCATTTAGCTGGCGCGGAAATAAAGGCGTTCAAGAATTTCCTCTCTAAACTTTAAATATATTTAGGAGACTAAAAAGCTATGTCAAATGAAATAGACAACAATAACGCTGAAGAAGTCATCTCTGATGAAGAGCAAATTCAAGAATCTGAAGAGCTCGTTGAAAACGAGGAAGAAGTTCTAGAAGACGCAAATATAGAAGAAGCTAAAGCTAAAAAAGAGTCTGAAGACAAAGAAGAAGACGAAGAAGAAGAAAAATCTGAAACATACGGTAAAATGGATGATGACGATGAAGATCCTTCTGATGAAGATTCTGAGGAAGACGACGAGGAAGTTGAAGAAGTTCAAATTCCTAAAACTAAAGCTGGCACTATAAACGCTGCAGTAGAGATGCTTAAGAAAGCAAGAAAACATGAAGCGCAAGCTATGTTTAAAAAGATGGCTGGCATCAAAGAAGGTGTTGAAGAGTCTGAAGAAGTAGTAGCTGAAGAATCTACTCCTGCAAAGGAATTAGATTTTGATGTTGATTACTCTGAAGATTTAGATGCATTAGTATCTGAAGAAGCTACGCTATCTGATGGATTCCGTGATAAAGCTGGTATCGTATTTGAAGCTGCATTAAAGGCGAAAGTCGGAGATGCTGTTGATAAGATCGAAGCTGAAATGGCGCAAAATCTTGAAGAAGAAGTTGCTGAAATACAGTCTACAATCGTAGAAAAAGTAGATTCTTACTTAAACTATGTAGTAGAAAATTGGATGAAAGAAAATGAAGTTGCAGTTGAGCAAGGTCTTAGGACTGAAATCGCTGAAGACTTTATGACTGGATTACAATCAGTATTTAAGGAACACTACATTGAAGTTCCAGAAGGAAAAGTAGATTTAGTTGATGAACTATCAGCTGAAGTTACTGAACTTGAAGAGAACCTTAATAAATCCACAGAAGACAATATTCAATTAACAGCGGCTAATCAAGCTTATGCTAAAGCTGATGTTATTAGAAGAAATGCTTCGGGCTTAGCAGCTACAGAAGCTGAGAAACTTGGATCATTAGTAGAAGATGTTGAATTCGAAGATGAAGAAACTTTCGAAATGAAAGTGAAAACTATCAAAGAATCATATTTCTCTAACGGTAAAAGTGAAACAGTAGATGAAGCTGATGCACTAATTGGAAATGATACAGCTCCGGCTGGAACAGGTTCAATGGATGCATATACTCAAGCTATCACAAAACACTTAAAATAAATAATAGGGGATAAACAAAAATGTTTAACGCAGACCAAAATTTAATCGAGAAATGGTCACCAGTATTGGATCATGAAGATGCTCCATCTATTGGCGACAAATATCGTAAAGCGGTAACTGCACGACTCTTGGAAAACCAAGAAATTGCCCAAAGAGAACAGAAAGTCAACGAAAGTTTTGGACAAGTATCAGAGGCTCACGCTAATGCTACTGGTTCTAATATTGCTAACTTTGACCCAGTCTTAATCTCTTTAGTAAGACGTGCAATGCCAAACCTTATTGCTTATGATATCGCTGGCGTACAGCCAATGAATGGTCCTACAGGACTTATCTTTGCAATGAAATCTAAGTACTCAACTCAGGGTGGAACTGAAGCTTTATTTAATGAAGCTGATACTGACTTCTCTGGTACAGGTACACACGAAGCTGATCCTTCAGGTTTAGTTGGAGTAGTCGATTCAGAATCTCCAGCATCTGGAAGCATCGCGGATGAATCTGATACTGTTTCTGGTATCGGTACTGGTTTACCTACAGCTACAGCTGAACAAAGAGGTATGTCAGGTGGTGCTGGTGCAGCATTTGGAGAAATGGCTTTCTCAATCGAGAAATCTACAGTGACTGCGAAGTCAAGAGCTCTAAAAGCTGAGTACACTATCGAACTAGCACAAGACCTTAAAGCTATCCACGGATTGGACGCTGAGTCAGAATTGGCTAACATCCTATCTGCTGAAATCCTTGCGGAAATCAACAGAGAAGTTGTAAGAACTATTCTTACTAAAGCTAAAATCGGTGCACTTCAATCATCAACTGCTCTAAGCGGTGTTTTCAATGTTAACACTGACTCTGACGGTAGATGGAGTGCTGAGAAGTTTAAAGGCTTAGTTATGCAACTCGAAAGAGAAGCTAACATCATCGCTAAAGAAACAAGACGTGGAAAAGGTAACTATGTTATCTGTTCTTCAGATGTTGCTTCAGCGTTGGCTGCTGCTGGAATGTTAGATTACAGCCCAGCAATGAATACTTCATTGAATGTTGACGATACTGGTAATACTTTTGCTGGTGTTCTTAACGGAAGAATGAAAGTATACATTGATCCTTATGCAACTGGCGATTACGCTTGTGTAGGGTACAGAGGTTCTAACCCGTATGACGCTGGTATGTTCTACTGCCCATACGTTCCTTTACAAATGGTTAAAGCCGTTGGTGAGGAAGACTTCCAACCTAGAATCGGATTCAAAACTAGATATGGAATGGTTGCTAACCCATTTGTTGCGGCAGATGGAACTGGTACTAACCGTGCTAACCCATACTTCAGAATCTTCAGAGTTGACGACATTATGGTGTAAACCTTAATTAGTTAATTCTAATTCGAATTAAAGGGGCTCTCCGGAGCTCCTTTTTTTTTGCCTGGATTCTAACTTGTATAAATAATATTACGTTCACCATAGAAATATGGCGGAAGTAGGATAACCTGAAAACCTCCTGCAATGCATTGTGGGGATAGCAAGTAAGCAGATATGCTGAACGAGACCGAAAGTTACCGAAGGAACGCGTTGAGAAGGGTGTACGGCTTAGTTCCGTATGTACGAAATCGAAACGAAAACTGGAGGTTGATATGACTTACTATAGAGGTATCAAGGCCGAGAAAGTAGCTAAAACAACTTCTTCTAAACAGGAAGAAGGAGTTTATAGAGGCATTTCTTGGAAATCTAAAGATCTAGAAAAGTCACCTAAAGCACCAAAAAGCGGAACTTACCGTGGTGTTAAGTGGGTAGCTTAATATAGATGGCAAGGGGACTCTTCGGAGTCCCTTTGTTCTAGACTAACATTTCTAGCCTTATAAATAGATATATGATAGAAAAAATGAAGAATGACTTTCATATTATGTTATTACACCTCGAAAAGAAGGAAAAAGAATTTCATAAATTTATGAAAAGTGGAAGAATAAACAAAGTCTGGAATAAGACAATACAACAGGGTTAGATAGATGGCAGTTACAACTAATAAAAACTACGTAAGTCCTATAGGGTTTAATTTTCTAATAGATAGAGAAAAATATGGAAATTTAGAATATTTCTGTACTGGTGTTAACGTACCAGGTATATCGCTCGCTGAAGCTCCATTACCATATAAAGGTTCTAATGTAGCATTTACTGGAGATCGAATCAACTTTGAAGACTTAACTATTAAGTTTAATGTAACTGAAAACTTTGAAAACTATATAGAACTATTTGATTGGATGCATAATCTCATTAATACAGGCGAACCGTTTGTATCAGATGCTAGATTATCTGTCCTTACATCGCATAATAATGTGGGTAAAACAATTAAATTTTTAGATATATTTCCAACTAATTTAGATACTTTAGAATTCAGTGCAAAAGAAACTGAAATACAATATTTAGAAGCAACTGCTACATTTAAATACACATATTTTGAGTTTGAGTAAATAAACGTTTACATTTAGGCGTTTTTGTGGTATAATATATAATATGAATAATTTAGAACAAATCCTTGAAATGTGGAAGAAAGACTCAGTAATCGATGAGATGAAGCTTGACGAAACTTCCATGAACTCTGCTAAACTACACGCTAAGTATCTAGAAATACTCAGTGTAAATCGTATGAAACTTAAAAAGTCTGAAATGGACTTTAAAGTTCTATTGCGAGATAAATTTATGCATTATGGTGGTAAACTATCCCAAGATGAATTAGATTCAAAAGGATGGGAATATGATCCATTACATGGTAATACAGTACTTAAAGGAGATATGGATAAGTGGTACGACGCTGATCCAGTTATTCAAGAAGCTCAAGCAAAAATAGCCTACCTACAAAATATTAATGATACTTTAAAAGAAATATTAGACAATATAAAATGGCGTCATCAAAACATAAAGAATATGATTGAATGGCGTAAATTTACCAGTGGTATATAACAACTTTTTAAACGATAAAGAAATAACTCAGATTGGTCTCACATATCCTACGTGGGAACATGGCAAAACAAACGAGCCTTCTGATCTTAGAATAGTTCATACTTATGATATAACACATAAGTTAGAATGGTTAGATTTTAAAGTATTAGCATTCGTTAAAAAAATAAATAAAGATTATGGATATGATATATCATCTTGGAATGCTATAAATGAAACTAAACTACTTAAATACGATGTTGGTGGTAAATATGACTGGCATCAAGATGTTTTATGGGCTCCGAAAGAACACCGAAAGTTTACATATATAATACAGTTGACAAATAAAAAAGAATATGAAGGTGGTGATTTTAAATTTAGAGATGCTAAAGTTGACTTGGCTAATGCTGGAGATAGAGGAACAATTATAGTGTTTCCATCTTTACTATATCATAGAATTACTCCTCTTACTAAAGGTAGTAGACAATCAATTGTAGGTTGGGTTGTAGGTCCAAGATGGAAGTAATTACAGTTAAAAAGAAGAATGAAACTTGGCTAGATGTCGAATGTGAACCATCTATAGAAAGAGAATTATCTGAACATTTTTGTTTTTATGTTCCAGGGTATAAATTTATGCCAGCTTATAGAAATAAGATATGGGATGGTAAAATCAGGTTGTATGATTCAAGGAAAAAAACACTCTATGTGGGCCTTTTTGACTATCTGAAAGACTTTGCCTCGATAAGGGACTATAGTGTGGTTTCAGAGGGGTCAAAATACTATGGTACTCCGGGTGAAGTTCTCGAACCCTTACTAGAGGGCCTTTTGTCTGATATTACACTGACTGTGAACCGTTCCTTAGTAACCCCAAGGCCATATCAAATCGAGGGACTCTCGCACACGCTTTCAAAGCAGAAATCCCTTTTATTATCACCGACGGGTTCTGGTAAGAGTATGATCATATATTTGGCCATGAGATACTATTTAAAACACCACGAAGGTAAAGTATTAATTATAGTACCTACTACAAGTCTTGTAGCTCAAATGTATCATGATTTTCAAGACTATTCTGTACTTGACGATGATTGGGAAGCCACAGAGCAATGTCATCAGATAATGGGTGGTAGAGAAAAGCACGGAATAAAGAATCGAGTTATTATATCCACATGGCAATCTATATTTAAATTACCACATCCTTGGTTTCAAGATTTTGGGATGGTTGTAGGAGACGAAGCGCATAATTTTAAAGCTAAATCTCTTACTGCAATTATGGAAAAATGTACTAATGCCCAATATAGAATGGGTACAACCGGTACATTGGATGGAACACAAACGCATCAGTTAGTATTAGAAGGATTATTTGGCCCAGTATATAAGGTTACTACCACTAAAGAATTAATAGATGCTGGTACATTAGAACAATTAGACATATCTGTATTACTCTTAAAATATAAAGATGAAATATGTAAAGAAGTATGTAAAGCTAAGTACCAAGAAGAATTAGACTTTATCGTAAGATATGGTCCAAGAAATAACTTTATATCTAATCTAGCAGTAGATCAAAAAGGTAATACACTTATATTATTTAATTTTGTTGAGAAACATGGTAAACCTTTACATGATCTGCTTAAAACTAAGATAGATAAGGATAGAAAGTTATTTTATGTATCTGGAGAAACTGACGTAGATGACAGAGAAGCAATAAGAGCTATCACTGAAAAAGAAGAGAACGCTATTATTGTAGCAAGTATCGGTACGTTTTCCACAGGTATAAATATAAAGAGGTTGCATAATTTAATCTTTGCTTCACCATCGAAGTCACAGATAAGAGTATTGCAATCAATTGGTAGAGGACTTAGAAAATCTGATCGTAAGACTCAAGTATTTGATATTGCTGATGACTTACATTGGAAGAGTAAAAAGAACTATACACTTAATCATGCAGCTGATAGAATTAAGCTGTATGCTAAAGAGAAATTTAACTATAAAGTACATGAGGTAAAAATTGGATAAGTCAGAAATAAATATTAGACATTTTAAACTGATGAGTGGCGAAGAAATAATTGGATTAGTAACACAAGGATATGATAATACTGATCCATTAACAATTGTAATAGAACGACCTTTTAAGATCGTAACTAATATGTTAGGTGGTATACACTTTACGCCATGGTTTCCTTTTTCTAAGCAGAAGCTTTATAGCTTAAATAAGAACACTATTGTACATGATGTCAGACTAGATGAAGATGTAGCTCAAGAATATATTAAGATTGCTACTTCTGATGCTCCTGCTGTTAGAAAGGTTAGTATGAAATCTACTGATGACATGTATGAAGAGATGGAAGAAATGATAGAAGACTTTGATGATGAGATCCAAGCAAGTGATAAAACGATTCATTAATATCTCTATCTTTCCCCCTCCCCGGTGTACTTATATATTATATCATACTTTTAGTCAAATGTAAACGATTAATTTCACTTTTTTTAAAATAAATTAATTACAAATAAACGTTTACAAATGGCCCAAACTGTGGTATAATATAACTTATATAATTTAATTTTGGAGAATAATTATTATGGCAAGTGCCGCTAAAAAGAAACCACATTATGTGAATAATAGAGATTTTTCTGAAGCTGTTATGGACTATGCAACGAAAGTACATAAAGCTAGAGCAGAAAACTCGCAAATACCAAAAGTAACTGATTATATCGCTACGTGTTTTATCAAGATTGCAGAGGGTCTAAGTCATAGGCCGAACTTTGTAAGGTATACATATAGGGAAGAAATGGTTATGGATGGAGTCGAAAACTGTTTAAGAGCAATCAATAATTACAATATTGAAACAGCTACTAGAACAGGTAAACCAAATGCTTTCTCATATTTTACTCAAATATGTTATTTTGCTTTTATCAGAAGAATTGCAAAAGAAAAGAAACAACAAGATATCAAGTTTAAGTTCATCGAAAAAATGGGCATTGAAGATTTCGTACAAATGGGTATGGATGCTGAAGGTGCTGAACAAACTATGAACTATGTAGATACTTTACGTCAGCGTATTAATAAAGTACAAGATAAAGATAAAGCTATTAAAGACTTTGCTAAGCAAGAAAAAATAAAAGAAAAGAAAGAAGCTCAAAAACTAGAGCTTTTTATGGGCTAGTATGAAAGTAGCAATCTTAAATGACACCCATTGTGGTGTGAGAAACTCGTCTGATATATTCTTAAACTATCAAAAAAGATTTTACGAAGAAGTATTCTTTCCTTATCTTAAAGAAAACAATATAAAACAAATACTACATTTAGGTGACTATTATGAACATCGTAAGTTTGTTAACTTCAAAGCTTTAAATCAGAATAGAAAAGACTTTCTAGAACCTATGCGTGATGCAGGTATTACTATGGATATCATTCCAGGTAACCATGATGTGTATTTTAAAAATACTAATGAGCTTTGTTCTCTTAAAGAATTACTTGGTTACTTTACTTCTAATGTAAACATTATAATGGAACCAAAGGTAATTGATTATGACGGATTAGGAGTAGCAGTAATTCCATGGATTAACAACGCAAATTATGAAGAATATACTAAATTTGCAATGACATGTAACGCTCCTATTCTTGGTGCTCATCTAGAACTAAAAGGATTTGATATGATGGCAGGAATGCCTAATCCACATGGCATGAGTGCTGATGTTTTTTCTAGATTTGAAATGGTTTTATCAGGGCATTTTCATACTAAATCAAGTCAAGGTAATGTAACATATCTTGGATCTCAAATGGAATTCACGTGGGCTGATGTAGATGACCCTAAGTATTTTCATGTACTTGATACTGAAACAAGAGAAATAACTCAAGTCCGTAATCCTATAACAATGTTCAAAAAGTTTATATATGACGACGAGAACAACGATTACGACAATATAAATATAAATGAGTTTGAGAAAAAGTTTGTAAAGATCATTGTATTAAACAAAACTGACCTTTATATGTTCGATAAATTTATTGATCGACTTCAATCTATTGAAACTTACGAACTCAAGATAGCTGAGAACTTTGAAGAGTTTCTTGGCGAAAGCGTAGAAGATGAAAAGGTCTCTTTAGAAGATACTACTGAATTGCTGGATTCTTATGTAGAAGCAGTAGAAACAGATTTAGATAAAGAGAAACTTAAATTGAAATTGAGAGAGTTTTATACAGAAGCTCAAAATTTAGAGATTATATGATACATTTTAAAACATGTAGGTGGAAGAATTTCCTCTCCACTGGTAATGAGTTTATTGAAATACAATTAGATAGAACGCCATCAACTTTAGTAGTTGGGCAAAATGGTGCAGGTAAATCTACCCTTCTAGATGCACTTTCTTATGGGTTATTTAATAAACCTCATAGGGATATAAAAAAGGATCAGCTGATTAACTCAGTGAACGGTAAGAGGGCTGTAGTTGAGGTTGAGTTTGAAATAGGTGGTACTGAATTTAAAGTACACAGAGGAATAAGACCAGGCAAATTCGAAATTTGGCAAAATGGTAATCTTATTAATCAATCATCAAATGCAAGAGATTATCAGAAATTCTTAGAACAGAATATATTAAAACTAAACCATAAGTCATTTCATCAAGTAGTAGTACTTGGATCAAGTTCTTTCATTCCATTCATGCAATTGCCAGTTTGGTCTAGAAGAGAGATAATAGAAGACTTATTAGATATTAATATATTTTCAAAGATGAACCAATTGTTAAAAGAGCGCAATTCAAAGATACGTGAACAATTAGTAGATATCAATCATCAATTAGATTTAACTAAGAGTAAGATTGATTCTCAAAATAAGTATATACGTAATCTAAAAGATCTCAACAATGATTTGATAGAACAGAAACGTGATTCAATTAAGGAACATAAAACAGAAATCTCGCGTCTATTTGAAGAGTCAAAAACAATTGGAAAAAATCTAACAACTATGATTACCTCTGAAGAAGAAGCTTATCAAAAGTATACTGATCAAGTAGCTCATATTAAATCCCACAATCAAGTACTAAATAATAAAATAAAAGATTTAGTTTCGGAGTCAAAATTTTATGAAGATAACAACGTCTGTCCAACCTGTGACCAAGACATATCTGAAGAAAAGAAAGAATCAAAAATCAACCATGTTAAATCATGTGCAAGAGATGTACAAACAGAAAAAGAAGACATGCAAAGAAAACTCAATGTCTTGTCTGCAGAAGGTACTACAATCAAAGCAAACCTAGAATCGTTAAGAGCTAGTCAGAATAAGATTAATAGTAACAATGATGCTGTTGGTATATTACAAAAAGAAATTGACAAAATTCAGAAAGAAATAAATAAGATTAACTCTTCTCAAGGAGATGTTAAATCAGCAAAAACAGAATTATCAGATATGAGAGATTCAAAAGATACTTTTACTGATAAGAAGTTAGAATATGTCGAGGAAAGAACCTATAATGAAGTAATAGGGGAGATGCTTAAAGATACTGGTATCAAGACGAAAGTGATCAAGCAATATTTGCCAGTAATGAATCGCTTGATTAACCAGTATCTGCAAGTATTAGATTTTTTCGTAGCATTTCATCTTGATGAGAACTTTAGTGAAACTATTCGTTCCAGACATAGAGATGCATTTAATTATGCATCGTTCTCAGAAGGAGAAAAACAGAGAATTGATTTATCATTACTCTTTACTTGGAGACAAATTGCTAAGATGAAGAATTCAGCAGCTACAAACCTACTGATTCTTGATGAGACATTTGATTCTAGTCTAGATGTTGATGGTGTAAATAATCTAACTAAAATTCTCAGCACCTTAGAAGAAGGTACAAACATCTTTATTATATCTCACAAAGGAGATATATTAGAGGATAAATTCAGATCTAAAATCGAGTTCTATAAGGATAGAAACTTTAGTAAAATTAGATAACACTTACAGTTCTCGTAGTTCAATGGATAGAATATCGGTCTTCTAAACCGCTGATACAGGTTCGACTCCTGTCGGGAACACCACACAGGAAAAAAAATGCAAGTAACTTATATAGATTACAAATTAAAAATGAGTCCATACGGTATTCAGTTTTCAGATGAAGGTCCAGATAAACTGACAATGGAACAATTAGATAAACATGACTTTAAACAAGGAGACAAGTTCATACTTTATACTGATACTCAAGGTCAAGTTTGCCTTAAAAAAGATAGAGATTAGTGATTTTCTTATAACTCTGAGTTCTAAGCTTATAAAAAGTGATACCAGTGCTAATTATTTTCACCAAAAGTGAAATTAATCGTTTACATTTGCCTCGAAATGTAGTATAATATACATATATTGATAATAAAAAAAGGAGTAAAATGAACCATAATCCAACAATCGCAAAACTACTTGCAAAAGAAAATGTTACTGTTCAACACGGTAATTATCACACTGCATGGTTTGATGTAAAAGATAGAATACTCGGTCTTCCAATCTGGAAAGACATGGGTAAAGATGTATATGATCTTTTAGTTGGACATGAAATTGGTCATGCTTTATATACTCCTTATGAAGGCTGGCACGATTCTCCAGAGAAGCTTGAGGGTTGTCCTAGATCTTATATCAATGTAATTGAAGATGCTAGAATTGAAAGATTTGTAAGAAGCGATTATCCTGGTCTAATTAGGCCAATGGCTAATGGTTATAAGATTCTTTTAGAAGATGGATTCTTTTCCGATGTAGATAACATCAAATGGGATGAAGTAAAGCTTATCGATAAGATTAATCTTAAAGCTAAATTACAAGATCTTATTGAAGTTCCATTTACTTCTGAAGAAAAGACTTATTTTGACAGAGCTTTTACAACTGAAACATTTGATGAAGTTGTAGAATTATGTAGAGAAATCTTAGCATTTACAAAAGAAAATCAACCAGAATTATTAACACCTCCACCTGTTTCAGAAGATGAGCAAGCACCTGGTAATAATGACAATGATGATTTACCACAGGGGCATGACGATATGGAAGCTCCAGGAGAACAAAATGAACAACAAAAACTTGAAGGAAACGATTCAGGAGATGAAGAAGAATCAGAAGAAGATTCAAATGCTGGCGACACAGATTCAAATCAAGAAGAAGCAGATAAAACTTCAGAAGATCAAGCAAATGCTGATACAGCTGAAAATCAATCAACTCAAACTCTTGATGAAGACCAATCACTTACTGATAACTTCTATAGAAATGCAGAAAGAGATCTAATTGACTTAGATGAAGATGGTAGACAAACCACGCATGTAAATGGTCCTAAGAAAGAAACTTTAAAGCAAGTAATTATTTCTTATGAAGATCTAGCAAAAGACAGAATTGCAAGAAGAGAAAAAACTTTTAAATCAGAATCTACTCCAGAATGTAATTATCAAGCAAATTATGATATGTTAAAAAAGCTTTGGCCTGCTAGATTAAAAGAAATTAAAACTGCTGTAAGACCTGCAGTAAAAGAATTTGAACAAAGAAAAGCTGCACAAAGATGGCAAAAAGCTTCAGTTGCTAAAACTGGAATGCTCAACGTTAATAAATTGCATGCATACAAAACTGATGATGATTTATTCTTAAGAGCTACAAAATTAGCTGATAGTAAAAATCATGGAATGATGATGTATATCGATTATTCTGGTTCTATGCATGGAACACTCAGTCATGTTCTTGATCAATTATTACATTTAATTGTTTTCTGTAAAACAGTACAAATACCATTTGATGTATATGGATTTACATCATGTCAGAAAAGAGCTCGAGCTATCGATGAAATGCAAATTGATAGTGATATTGATTTTCATAACGTAGCATTACCAAATTTAATTAATTCTAATCTGAAAAAATCAAACTATGAAGAAGCTTTATTCCAATTATTTGCAAGAGCTACTGTTATGAAGCCAAATGCTCGTTACTGGGATGAAGATGATAATGGACTTGATTGGAGATTTAAATGTGACTTAGATTACTGGATATCTTCGTATGAACAGTTAGGTTCTACTCCTCTCAATCATGCTCTAGTAGCAGCTCATACAATGGTTAAAGACTTTAGATCTAAAAACGCAATTGAAAAAATGAATCTAGTAATCTTATCAGATGGAGATTCAAACGGCATGTCTAGCCATCACGGAGATGTTGGTGCTGAGAATCAAGTAGATACTAGTGGATACTGGAATAGAGGAGCTATAGCTATTATTGATAAAAAGAAAGTTGAACTTAGAGACTTAGGAAGAAGATGTACTAAGGATTTATTATCAAATTTACAAAAGACTTTAGGGTGTAATACTTTAGGCTTCTTTGTTTCATTTGATAATAATGACTTTAGATCAAAAATATCTGAAGTAAATTCTATAGAATACTATGACGGCAGTGATGTATATAAAGAAGCTAATACTATGTACAGAAAAGAAAAAGTTGCTCACTACCAAAACGTTATTGGTTACAATGAGTTCTACGTAGTCAAGGGTCAACAACTTAGTACTGCAACTGACGAAGCTCTTGGTGAATTACAAGATGATGCTTCAAAAGGTCAAATAGGAGCAGCTTTCAGAAAACAAGCTAAGTCTAAGAAAGCAAACAAAGTTCTACTAACTAAATTTGGTATCGCCGTTGCTTAGAATTTATAGGAATATGCTTATAAAAAGTGATAAAAGTGTTAATTATTTTCACAAAAAGTGAAATTAATCGTTTACATTTGCATAGAACTATGGTATAATATACATATAACTTGATAAAAAAGGGTATAAGGAGCCCCACTACATTATGAAAAAATCAACAGAAATAATCTTACAGGAACTTGCTAAAAGGTTCCCCGATAAAAAAGAGTTCAGAAAAAGCGAGGTAGAAGATACTGCGCTTGATCTAGGCTATACAGGAAAAGACTACGGAGTCTTAGTTTCCGCTGAGTATAGAATTAGACGTGGAGTCTTTAACTTGCAAGCTCTTGTAGAAGAGTACGCACCTACAGCAATTGTTAATCCAGTTGCTCAAATACCAGCACAAGGAATTGCCATGGCACCACAATCAGTAGTCAATACTGAAAAGACTTACGCTGAAGTCGATCCAACATTTGTACCTTGGGGTGCATTTTCTGATATTAAAAGAGTTATCACCTCTGAAATGTTCTACCCTGTATATGTTTCTGGTCTATCTGGAAACGGTAAAACTTTTATGGTTGAACAAGCTTGTGCTAAGCTTGGTAAAGAATTCATTAGAGTTCAGATTAATCCTGAAACTGATGAAGATGATTTACTAGGTGGATTCAGACTTGTTAATGGAGAAACTGTTTTCTCTAAAGGTCCAGTTCTTAAAGCTATGGAAAATGGAGCAATCCTTCTCTTAGATGAAATCGATAGAGCTACTAACAAGATCATGTGTTTACAAGGTATCTTGGAAGGTAAGCCAGTACTAGTCAAAAAGACTGGTGAAGTTGTTTCTCCTACAAAAGGTTTTAACGTAATTGCTACTGCAAATACTAAAGGTAAAGGTTCAGAAGACGGCAGATTTACTGCAGCTTCTATCATTGATGATGCTTTCCTTGAAAGGTTTACTATAGCTATTGATCAACCATTTGCTTCAGCTGGTGTTGAAAAGAAAATTCTTCTTAACCACTTTGCTAAGTTTACTGAAATGGACGATGATGATGGAACAAGAATCGAGTTTACTGATAAACTTATTGCTTGGGCTGATATTATCAGAAAAACATTCTATGATGATGGAGTTGATGAAGTTATTTCAACAAGAAGGCTTTGCCATATTGCTCAAACTTACTCTATATTTCAAGATAGAATGAAAGCAATTAACTTATGTATCTCTAGATTTGATGATGATACTAAGGCTGCTTTCTTAGATCTTTATACTAAAATCGACGCGGATGTTAACGCATTCAATCAACCTGAAGTTGAAGAAGTCGCAGATCAAGAGGAGGATATAGATGTCTACTAAAACAAATTTTATTTTTAATGAAGATCAGCTCTGCAAAGAGCTGGCTTCGTATATCGAGAAGACTTATAGTCAACATTACTCGAAAAACAAGTTTCAAGCAACTGAATTCATTATTGACGGAGGTCATGGTGAAGGATTTTGCATTGGAAATATCCTAAAATACGCTCAAAGATATGGGAAGAAAGAAGGATATAATCGTGCCGACTTAATGAAGGTACTACATTATGCAATAATTGCGTTATATGTTCATGATGAGCATACAACTAAAAATACATCACACCATGAGGAGGCTTAAGTGAATATTAGCAACGAAACGCTGGAGGTATTGAAGAACTTTTCTTCGATTAATCCTAATATAGTATTTGAACCTGGACAAAAGCTTAAAACTATCTCTGAAGCCAAAAACATTATGGCTATCGCAGAGACAGTTGAAGATTTTCCAGAGTTTGGAATCTATGACTTAAACGAATTTTTATCTGTACTTAATTTAATTGATAGTCCAAGTTTAGCATTCGAAACCAATTTGGTTAATATCGAAAATGCTACTACAGGTCCAGGTAAAACATCAGTAAAGTATTTCTTTTCAGATAAAGAGATTCTTACAACACCGCAAAAAGATATTACAATGCCAGATGCTGAATTTGGTATTGAGCTTACTGCGGATAAACTATCGCAAATTAGAAAAGCAGCTGCAGTCTTAGGACATTCAGAACTTTCTATTAGTGGTAATGACGGTATAGTTAAATTATCAGTACTTGATACTAAAGACTCAAGCGCAAATGTATTTGATATGGATTTAGATGCAGATAATGCTTGTAAAAACGAATTCAATTTTATAATTAACATACCAAATTTGAAGCTTCTCGAAGGAGATTATTATGTTACGATATCTTCGAAGTTGATCTCACAATGGTCAAATTCGAATTATCCTATAACTTATTTTATCGCTTTAGAGAAATCGTCAAACTTTCATGTATAAATATAATTACATGAAAAGAAAAGTGTCGCCAATTATGGGACGCTTAAATTTGTCTAACCTATAGGAGAATATTATGGCAGATCAAAATGAAACAGCAGCAGCTGAAGCCCCAGGAATTACTCTAGGAGACATGGCAACGATGGTTCAAATCGTTGATCTATGTTCTAAAAGAGGAGCTTTCGAAGGTCCAGAGCTTGAAGTCGTCGGTGGATTAAGATCCAGAGTCGTCGCATTCGTAGAGGCTAACCAGCCTAAAGAAGGTGATGCGCCCGAAGGTGAAGTTCCGGTAGCGGACGCAGAACCTGTTGAAGAAGATTCAGACGAATCTTAATTTTAGTGAGGGGCGCAATGCCCCTCCAAATTTATATTATAAGGAATTATTATGGAAACTAGTGAAAAGGCAAATCTAATTGCCGCACTCAAAAAAGGTACAGTAACTGTATCATTTAGAAAAATAGACACAGGGGAACTTAGAGTTATGCCCTGTACTCTCAATCCCACAGTACTTGAAGCAAATGGTGTTACAGTGAGCATTGACTATTCCGGCAATCAAATGGAAGCTTTTCCAGTTTGGTCGCTAGATAAAGATGCTTGGAGATCATTTCGATTAGATACTGTCGAAGGTTGGGAGGTATTAGGTGAATGAATTTTTATGGGTAGAAAAATACAGACCTGCTAAGATTGCAGATACAGTATTGCCCGACAATATTAAGAACACATTTAAAGATGTAGTAGCCGGAGGAGAGCTACATAATATGTTATTGACTGGTACTCCTGGTACTGGTAAAACAACAGTAGCAAGAGCTTTGTGTAATGAGTTAGACTTAGATTATCTATTAATCAATGGATCTGAAGAGTCTGGTATCGATACATTAAGAACTAAGATAAAGCATTTCGCGTCAAGCGTATCTCTTTCGGGTGGATACAAGGTTGTAATCCTTGATGAAGCTGATTACTTAAATCCACAGTCCACCCAACCTGCGCTTAGAGCATTTATCGAAGAGTTTAGTGCAAACTGTAGATTTATTCTTACATGTAATTTTAAGAATAGAATTATAGAACCACTTCATTCAAGATGTTCAATCGTCGAATTCAATATTGCTAAGAAAGATATGCCACCTCTGCTTACTCAATTTATGAGTAGAGTTGAAAATATATTAAAGCAAGAAAAGATTGAATTTGAAAAGGAAGTTATTGCAGAACTCTTAATGAAACATATGCCTGATTGGCGTAGAGTTTTAAATGAATTACAACGTTATTCAGTATCTGGCAAGATCGATTCTGGTATACTCGTTAATCTAAATGATGTTGCTATTGATAAACTGATTAACCATCTGAAACTTAAAAACTTTAGAGGTATGAGACAATGGGTTGCAGATAATATGGACAGCGAACCAGCTGCTTTATTCAGAAAGATATATGATAATATGAATGACTATATTGACCCACAGTCAATTCCTCAAACAGTTCTTATCTTAGCTGATTATCAATACAAGAACAGCTTTGTTGCTGATCATGAACTTAATCTAGTAGCATGCTTAACTGAAATCATGGCAGGAGTCAAATTCAAATGAAAGAATTAGTAAAAAAAGAATTAGAAATCTATAAGCATAACGTACGAGAACTACAATCTCAACTTGCTGAAGCGCATAAAAGAATTGGCGAACTCAATGATGAGATCTCAGATTTTAAAATGAAACAAAAAAGCATGACTGAATTAAATTATGATGGTAATGAAACTCGTGGGAGGTATGGAGAAGATGAATCCGTTTGAATACGTAAAAGCAATTAATACCTCAAAGAAAGATATTATGGTTGATGATCTTGCTGAAAAAGAATACCCTGCGTTCTTAGTTAATAGGTCTTTATCTTACTTTCAAGATACTATACTCTATGCAAATGAAATGAATATACATCATAACATAGATAGTCGCCTTCAGTTTGATTTTTTTATAAATATAATTAAGAAGAAAAATCGATTCTCTAAATGGCTTAAGCCAACTGAGATCGATAATATTGAAATAATCAAAGAATATTATGGATATAGCAATGAGAAAGCTAAATCTGTATTAGCATTGTTCGGAAAGAATGAGATCGATGCATTAAGACAAAGGATTTACAAAGGTGGAAGATCAAAATAATAATCAAATAACAGACTGGTCTCCGGCATCGATGCTCGAGATTACGTTAAACGAACCAGACGATTTTTTAAAAGTAAGAGAAACACTTACTCGTATCGGAGTAGCATCTAGAAAAGATAATAAGCTATTCCAATCGTGTCATATTCTGCATAAACAAGGCAGATACTTCATAGTACATTTTAAAGAACTCTTTCTATTAGATGGTAAACCTTCTAATCTTATAGAGAATGATGTACAAAGAAGAAATACAATTGCAACGCTTCTAGGAGATTGGGGTTTAGTCTCTATTCTAAAACCAGAAGCAGCAAAGGACATTGCTCCACTACGTCAGATTAAGGTTATACCTTATAAAGATAAACAAATGTGGGAACTATGTCCAAAATATAATATTGGTAATAATCAATCTGAAGATTGAACTATTATAAATATAATTGAGAAACGTCGGATTGGCCGAGTTTCCAACAACCTTGCTATTTAATAGGAGGAAAATAAAATGGTAAGAAATACTATGAACGTACCTCGTTCACTGTTTATCGGGTTTGAACCGATACTAAATGAGCTTGAAAGAATCCACTCAGCTGGAAGATCTCAAGATAACTATCCACCTCATAACGTTGTTAAGGTCGATGATGAAAACTTCATTATTGAGCTCGCGGTTGCAGGATTCTCAGAAGAGAATATTTCTGTAGAGGTTAAAGACGGCATTCTTTTAGTAAAGGCCGAAAAATCTGATAAGGATGAGCGTGAATACGCACACAAAGGCATTTCATCCCGCAGATTCGAGAAGTCCTTCCGACTCTCTGAATTTGTAGTTATAGATGGTGCAGACCTTAGAAATGGAATACTCGTGGTTCATGCCAGAGTTGAAGTTCCTGAGGAAAGGCGTCCAAGGAAGATCGAAATAGGGTCTACTGGGACATCAAAGAAGAAAGAGTTTATTGCAGAATAATCTCTCAATTAGCGAAAACTCAGTAGATATGTTGAAACACAAATTTACTGGAGATAAATCATGACACATATAAAAGCTATAATAGCTAAGCATGATGATATCGCTAAGACCTTATATGACGCTTTACAAGCAGCATTAGTAGTAGGAGTATGTATAGGTACAGCTCCAGCTCTAATCTGGCTTGCAAGCATCAGTTAGGGTCCAAACGATAAAAACTCGGAGGGGAGTCAAATCCCCTCCAACCTTAAAATAATGAAAATAATCGTTTACATTTGACTTGAAATGTGGTATAATATACATAATGACAAATTTTTACACTAATGTGACTCGCTATGGAAATACTCTGCTTTATCGTGGCATCGAAAACGGTAAACGAGTTTCTAAGCGAATAAAATACAAACCTAGACTTTACGTTACTACGAATCGACCTACAGATTGGCAAGCTCTTAATGGCCAGCCAGTTGGCGAACTAGAATTCGAATCTATGCGTGATGCTAAAGAATGGATTAATGAAAAGAAACATATTGCTGGAATTGATATCCATGGACAGATACGATATGTGTCAGCCTTTATCAATGACGAATTCCCTGGCAAAATCGAATTTGATCGTAATCAGATCAACGTAACAACAATTGATATCGAGGTACAATCCGATGACGGGTTTCCTGAGCCTGATATGGCGTCGTATCCTATCACTGCAATTTGTCTTAAAAACAATATTGATAATACTTATTATGTTTGGGGTTGTGGAGACTACGATGTAGAAAAGACTCTTATGAAAACACACAGAGTCGTATACAAAAAGTTCGAAAACGAATCTTTACTTCTACATGATTTTCTTGCTCATTGGTCTCAACCATCAAATACTCCCGACGTCTTAACTGGCTGGAATGTTCGATTCTTTGATTTACCTTATATTGTAAATCGTATCAAAAGAATTATTGGTGAAGAACAAATATACAAGCTTTCTCCATGGGGAAGTTCTCTTAAATCTCATGCTTTCCAAGACGATAGACCTAGTTCTAAGTTTGGTCGTGAACAAGCTGGTTATAAGATACAAGGTATATCTGTTATTGATTACCTAGAGCTCTTTCAAAAGTTTGGCTACTCATACGGTCCACAAGAAACATACAAACTCGATCATATTGCTCATGTCGTACTTGGCGAAAAGAAACTATCGTACGATGAGTATAATGATCTATTCTCTTTATACAAATACAACTATCAAAAGTTTATTGATTACAATATCAAAGACGTTGAACTTGTCGATCGATTGGAAGATAAACTTGGGCTAATTACTCTTGCTGTAACTATGGCTTATCAAGCTGGAGTTAACTACACTGATACATTTGGTACTACGGCTATTTGGGATAGTATCATATACAGAAATTTAAATGACAAAAAAATTGCTATTCCTTTTGCTGAAGATAAGCACAAAACAATGTATCCAGGCGGCTATGTAAAAGATCCCCATGTTGGAATGCATGAATGGGTTACTAGCTTTGATTTGAATTCTCTATATCCTTCAATTATTATGCAGTACAATATGTCTCCTGAGACTATTGCTAACGGTATAACCGAACAAGTTGATGTTGAAGGACTACTAGCGGATAATAAACCGGTGCGTACAAAAGACATGGCTCTTGCCGCAAACGGCCAGTATTTCAGAACTGATAAAAAAGGTATTCTACCTGAGATTATCGATGAAATGTATACAGAACGTGTTGGCATTAAGAATGCTATGATTCAAGCTCAACAACAATTACAACTTATAGATAAAAATGATAAACAAGAACTATACAAAATCGAAAGGGATATTGCCATCAATGAAAATCGACAAATGGCAATTAAAATTCTCCTTAACTCTCTTTATGGTGCTCTCGGCAATCGTTATTTTCGATTCTTCGATCAAAGAATCGCAGAAGCGATTACTCTTACCGGACAGCTTACCATACGATGGGCCGAATACGCCCTCAATGATTATCTTAACGGAGTGCTTAAACCAGAAAAATACAAAGACTATGTACTTGCAATCGACACAGATTCGCTGTATGTGGGCTTAGGCGATCTTGTTAATAAAGTCAATCCATCTGATCCTACTAGTTTCTTAGACAAAGCTGCATCAGAAATGCTTGAGCCAGTACTAGCTCAGTCTTATGATAGGCTATATACTAAACTTGGTGGTATCGATAATCGCATGGTCATGAAACGTGAAGCAATTGCTGATCGTGGTATATGGACAGCCAAGAAAAGATATATCCTTAATGTGCATGATAACGAAGGTGTAAGATACAAAGAACCAAAGCTTAAAATCATGGGCATTGAAGCTATCAAATCTTCTACGCCAGCTCCATGTCGTGATGCTCTCAAACAGATATTCAAAGTTATTATTTCTTCGAATGAGGTAAATACACAAGAAGCCATCGATCAATTCAAAGGCTATTTCAAAACGCTCGGTCCAGATGAAATTGCTTTTCCACGTGGAGTTACTAAAGTTAAGCAATTCAAAGATTCAGAAAACCTGTACAAAAAAGGTACTCCTATACATGTTCGCGGTAGTTTACTATACAATCATATGTTATCAAACTTATCGTTACAAAAGAAGTATGAAAAAATCAAGAATGGAGAAAAGATTAAGTTTATCTATCTCCGTACTCCAAATCCAATTCATGAGAATGTTATCTCGTTTCCGACGTATCTGCCTGATGAATTTGGTTTACATAAATATATTGACTTTGATACTCAATTTCAAAAGACGTTCCTCGATCCAATTGAGCCGATCTTGGATGCAATAGGCTGGTCTTCAGAAGAAAGATCTACTTTAGATGAATTTTTTGCATAAAAACGTTTACATTTGGCTCAAACTATGGTATAATATACAATATGAAAATTAAAAAAGAAATCAAACTCGTCAGACTATCGTCTGGTGAAGAAATTATAGCTAATGTGGAAACATATGAAGATCATGTTAAGCTATACGACGGTATCGTCATGATCCCAGCTGGTGAAGGCAAGATCGGCTTTATGCCGTGGATGCCTTATACAAAAGCTGCAGATGGTCTGCTTATTAATAATAGATGGATTCTATTTGTAATTGACCCAGTTGGAGATATGATCGATCAATTTAAACAGGCAATAAGTCCAATTGACTTAAGCCAATCAAAAGGAATCATAAAGTAATGAGTATGAACTGGCCACAAGATATCACAGAAATGCAAACCAAATATGGTACGCGTGAATGGGTAGCGGCAAACAAAGATAAACTAATTCAGTTTCTAAATTTTAGAGCTGATTTTCTACAAGAAGAATTGGATGAAACTAAAAGAGCGATTTTAGCTGAAGATGCTGAAGAAATCGTTGATGGTCTTATCGATCTTTGTGTAGTAGCAATCGGTACTCTCGATGCATTTGGCGTCGACGCTCATAAAGCTTGGAATGAAGTTTTAGTAGCAAACATGGATAAATCAGTTGGTGTAAAAGAGTCTAGGCCTAATCCACTTGGACTACCAGATCTTGTCAAAGGAGAAGACTGGGAACCACCATCTCATAAAGGTAATTATGGCGATCTCCCTAACAATTTTTGATAGTATATATGACAATACAACGATTAAAAGGATGGACTATGAATCGTTTGAAGAGTTCGAATCAGTACTCTATAGACTCGCAGAATCCACCAAATATCGTACAAAGTCTGAAGCACCTCTTATTAGTCCTGCTATATATCTGCCTGATACTACTCGGGCTAACGATAATGTGGTTGCTTGGGGCGGGTTTGGTATTCTCGATATTGATAACTTTAGCGGTGATATAAAAGATATTGAATCTAAATATGAAAGATATAAATATATTTGTTACTCTACTGCAAGTTCTAGTTTACACGAGCCTCGTTTTAGGCTGGTATTTCCTTTAACAAATAATGTTAATAAGGACAATATTAAACATTTCTGGTTTGCTTTAAATAAAGAAATCGGCGATATAGCAGATGCTCAAACAAAAGATTTAAGTCGTATGTATTATATACCAGCAAAGTATAAAGATTCATTTAACTTTATATTTACGCATGATGGTGATATTATGGATCCCAATGAATTGATGTCAAAACACAAATATGTTCTACCTGAAGAAAGCTTTTATGAAAGACTTCCGAAAGCTATTCAAGAAGGATTACGAAAGCATAGAGAAAATTCTCTAAATAACAAATCATATTCATGGACAGGATATAAAGACTGTCCTTTTGTCAACAAACGACAAATAGAAGAATACAAAGTTTTAAACGATGGTTGGTATTACAAGCTTTATCAGATAATGGTATCTGTTGCTGGTAATGCTGTAAGCAAAGGTTATCCTATAACAGCAAAAGAAGTTGAATTTATAATTCGAGATCTTGATGCTGATTGTGGCAATTGGTATCTTAAAAGACCAATCGATAAAGAAGCTGAAAGAGCTATTGAATTTGTTTTTAGGAAAAATATATAAATGGGGCTGTAGCTCAGTTGGGAGAGCGTTCGGTTTGCATCCGAAAGGTCGTGGGTTCGATTCCCTCCAGCTCCACCATATAAAGGAGAATATTATGAAATTACCTAACTCATCATCTAAATGGTATTTGCCAATGCATTTTACTATTTGGGTATTTTTAATTGGATTTATTTTTTGGTCTGAATATGCTTATGGCTATGACGAAAATAATGATAGGTTTTGCCTAGCTCAAAATATTTATTTTGAATCTGGTAATCAACCTTATGCTGGTAAAATGGCTGTAGCTCATGTAACTCTAAATAGAGTTGAAGACTTACAGTTTCCAGAAACTATATGTGAAGTAGTATATCAAACAAAATCATATTACACTTCATGGAAAGGAGAACAAGTTCCTAATAGAGGAATGTGTCAATTCAGTTGGTATTGTGATGGCAAATCAGATGAACCAAAAGATTCTAAAACATGGATAGAATCTATTCGAATTGCTGATATTGCTTTAAACAATAATCAGAATGATATTACTGAAGGTTCCCTTTGGTATCATGCGACATATATAACCCCGTATTGGGCAGATCATTTAACAGAAGTAATAACAATCGAAGATCATCGATTTTACAAATAGGAGGAAACTATGACATTTGGAGAATATCATACTTATGAAAAAGGTAATAGACAAGCAATCGTTATGAAAAATGAAGAAGGCTTTTATGTTAATCTCTTTGAAGAAAATAAGTTAATAGAAACAAGACAAGTGTATAATCATTCAGAACAGTATGCTGAAAATGTAGCAGAAAACTGGGTAGAACAAATACTATTAACTGGATAATGGATTTTACACTTGATGAAATAAACCCCATAAGGCTTCATGATAGAGCCTTAGAGGAAGCTAAAAAAATTAGAACAAATATATCATTTAAAGATAGTGGTAGAAGTTGGGAAGATTTACTTAGGCAAACTCGAAGAGGGCACGCAGCAGAATTATATCTTATAGATATATTAGGATATGATGATGATGAACGAGAATACAAAGACGTAATCGATCCAGATGGAAATTATGTTGAAGTTAAAGTAACTAACTCAATAGATAATATACCATTTATGATCGAAAAATTTACTAATATAAAGTTAAATCAAACGTGGATGGATTGGCCAGATCATCTCATTATTTTTATTAACCCTATTGACTCATCAGAATATACTTACAATAGTAGATGGCAATGGACAGATAATACGTGGAGAAGACATGTATAGATATAAAGTAGAGGTTACAAGAATCGTAGACGGCGATACAGTTGATGTAGATGTTGATTTAGGATTTGGAATGATCTATAAAAAACAAAGAGTAAGAATGATGGGCATAGATACTCCGGAATCAAGAACAAGAGACTTAGAAGAAAAGTTCTATGGTAAAGCGAGTAAAGCACATCTTGTTTCTAAACTAGAAGGTAAAGAAGTTCAATTAGTATCTCATGACAAAGGTAAATTTGGTAGAATACTCGGTGAACTTTTTATTGATGATAACCCGATAAGCGTGAATCAGCAAATGATTGATGAGTATCATGCAGTTCCTTACCTTGGACAGTCAAAAGACGATACTGAACAAGGACATTTATGGAATCGAGCAATATTAAATGAGCAAGGTATTACTTACATTGCAGACTAAAATAATTGAAAATAATCGTTTACATTTCAATGAAACTATGGTATAATATATAATATGAAAGAAAGTTTAAAAGTATTACAAGAATGTGCAGAAATGCAAACTAAAAAATCTCAAGACTATCAAAGTCATGAATCAACTGTTCTACAAGCAATGCATTACCGTAGAGGTATTGATACTATTCATGATATCTTAATCGGTAAGATGCAAAGAGCAACATCGATAATTGAATCAGGTAATGAACCTAATTATGAATCGTTAGAAGATACTTACAAAGATATGGTTAACTATGCAAGTTTTGCAGTATCATATATTCGTGGTAAGATGGAAGGACAAGATCCTGATCGTGATATGTTTAACAAAAGGAAAATTGATGTATCAGAACACGACTAAAGATATTGCAGAAATCTTTGTAAATGCTCTTGAAAATGAAGAGTTTACAACAGATAAAACTGGTTGTAAAACAATTGAAATAATTGGTGCCAATTTCTTAGCAGATAAACCAGCAATATTCGGTAAACCTAATACAGATTATATCGATAGAGAAATTGATTGGTATGAATCTGAGTCAACAAATATAAATGATATATATGCTGGAGAAAGAGAACCTCCTGCAGCTTGGGTTGGATCAGCTGACCCTCATGGTAATATCAATTCCAATTATGGCAAACTTATTTATTCAGAACAATATCATAATCAATATGAATCTGTACTTCAAGAACTAAATGAAAATCCAGATTCTCGTAGAGCATCGATGATATATCAAAGACCGTCTATATGGACTGAATATTATCAAGGTGGTAAATCAGATTTTATTTGTACGAATGCAGTAACTTATTATATTCGTAATAGTCAAGTCGATGCAGTTGTTCAAATGAGATCTAATGATGTAGTATTTGGATATCGCAATGATTTTGCTTGGCAAGAATATGTATTAAATTGTTTAACTAGTGATATAAACAAAGAACTATATCATGGAACATTACGGGCCGGAAATATATTCTGGCAAGTACAAAATTTACATGTATATGAAAGACATTTTGATTTGGTGAAATAAATGGATAAGTGGGATAGTAGATATTTAGGATTAGCAAAAGAAGTTTCAACATGGTCAAAAGATCCTAGCACTCAAGTTGGTGCTATAGCAGTATCAGATTATGGTGGAGTCATTGCTCAAGGCTATAATGGTTTTCCTAGAGGTATCGAAGATAACGAATTTAGATTAGCTGATAAAGAATCAAAGTATAAGTATGTAGTACATGCTGAAATGAATTGTATCTATAACGCAGCATATCAAGGATCTAGTTTAATAGGTTCTACTATGTATGTTTATGGATTACCAGTATGCAATGAATGTGCTAAAGGAATAATTCAAGCTGGTATACTCAGAGTAGTATCTCCGAAGATATCAGATCCAAGTGTAGTTCCAATTAAATGGAAGCAATCATTATATACTACACTTGAATTGTTTGAAGAAACAGGAATTGAGTACGATTTTGTTTAATTATAAATATATTATAGAGTGAGCTACTCTGGCCTCCAGCCAAATCTACTCACTATAATAAACTGATATAAAAGGAGGAAAAACTTATGTCAAAAATAAAAGTCGGCATCATAGGTGTCGGATCATGCGCCAAATCTCTCGTTGAGGGCGTTCAATACTACAACGAGAATCCAGAAGATGTTGTTGGTTTAATGTACCCAGATATTGGTGGGTATACTACTAATGACCTCGAATTTGTATGTGGATTTGATATTGATAAGAGAAAAGTCAATAAAAAATTACACAAAGCTTTAAGAGCTAAACCTAACTGTTCTATGGACCATGTAGATAAAATTGATACTATATCAAATACTTCATGTGTTCATCCAGATGCGTTATGTTATTCAGCTCCAGAAATGGACGGAATAGCTCCACATATGAATGATTATCCTGATGATGTTACCTTTGTAAATGGAGCAATTCCAGCTGAATCTCAAGAGAGAACAATTGAATTGCTAAAATATCATGAAGTGGATGTTCTTATTAATTACTTACCTGTAGGTTCAGATGAAGCAACTGATTATTGGATTAATATTGCTTTAGACGCTGGTGTACATTTTGTAAATTGTATTCCAACTTTAATTTCTACAGATAAAGCAATGGAAGTAGAACAAAGATTTATTGATAAAGGATTAACTATTATCGGATCAGATATGAGATCGGCCTGGGGTGCTTCAAGAATGTCAGAAGTATTACAAGGCGCTATGCTCGATGCTGGTTTACAAGTCACACAACATATTCAAATGAATATGGCTGCAGGTTCTACTCAAGGTCAAGAACATATTAGAACTGGTAGAACTGCAAATACAGACTTCTTAAACATGGCAAAAGAATATAGATTACATTCAAAACATGTCTCAAAAGAAAATGTACTAAAAGGACAAAATATTGTAAGGGATGAGTCTACAGCAGGTATGACTTTATTTGCTGGTCCATCTCTTACCGTTCAACAAAAACCAGGAGCAGAATATATAGCATCAGATAATAAGATTGCTAACTTTGATATGGTTGCTTATGGATTTGGTGGAGCAAGATATGAAATGTCAGCTAGACTTTCTGTTCAAGATTCGCCAAACTCTGGTGGTGTAGTTGTTTCAGCTATTCGATTCTGTAAAGTAGCAAGTGAAATGGGTATTGTAGGATATTTAAGAGGAGCTTCGGCTTGGACTCAAAAATCTCCACCAGTACAAATGCTTACTGCAGATGCAAAATTTGAATGTGATGCGTTATCTAGGAGAACACTTACTCCTATTACATCATTGCAATTAGCTGATAGTGATCCAAGAGCTGAAGATTTAGCTCATACCTTTCAAACTGATAGTACGGATTATGAAGATTAATACATTTGATATTGACGGTGTAATTTACTTTGGAGAAGAGTTTACAGGCGTAAGACCTAGTTATGGTGATATAATCATAACTGGGCGGCCGATCTACGAATTTAAAAAGACTCAAGAAATGCTTATTTCTAGAGGTATAGATAATACTGTATATATGAATCCTCTTGCAAGAGATGACATTAGATACAATAGAAATACTTCAGGGAAGTTTAAAGCTGGAATAATTACTACATTGAAAAAATTAGGTTATGACATTGGAATGCATTTTGAAGATGATCCGATCCAAATAAAAGAAATTAGGAAAGATCATCCAGAACTTAATATTATACATTTGAAACGAGAAGATGGGATACTCGAATACTAAATACTTATACGACTGGAATACATACGATAAAGAATTAATGAAGGACTTTAATTGGTTCCTTTATAAAATTAATCAAAGAGCCTGCATACAGCAAGGCTTTATATCTGAAAAATACGAAGCTGTAAACCGGCATGGAGACATTGACTTTGGCTTAGGCGAAGATGTCGAATATTTCCATCCAACAATTACTCTTGATGATCGTATGAGATTTATTGGTACTCAAATTGCTTCTCATCAAATGAGTTTAAATAATATTGTATGTAATACAATCATATCTCATTTCTATGGAGCAAGAGGAGTTCATTTTCTAGCTTCAGGCCAAGATGGAGACTTTGTAGACTTTGATAGAATTGCTAATAAAGATAATGATTATAAAGCTTTTATTAAAGGTAATTTAGATAAAGCTACAAAAAATAAGCAACCAATATGGGGTACTACAGAATTACATACCTCGATTCAAACTTCAGCAAGAAACTTTTGTCGGGATTATTATAATCAACCAGATAGAAAGTTCCATGCATTTGATGTATGTGAATGGGTTGCTTCGTTTAGAGATACAAAAATAATTGAAGGAATGCTTAATTGTCAAAATATGGAACAAGTGTATAAGCTTCTTCGTACCCTACCAGGAGTTGGAGAATACTATGGTTTCCATTGTGCAGCTTCTACTTCAGTATTACCTCAAATGAAATACCATCATGATCAGAGATTCGTATCTCCTGGTCCTGGTGCAGTATATACAATTAAATTAATGTGGCCGAATGCGCCAAAGAAAGCTTATGCAGATGCTATATACTTTCTAAGAGAAAATTCAGATGAAGTTGGTCTTACAACTAATGTAGATTTTGATAAGAATGCATTCAATATCAAACTAAGAGACGGAAGTTCTTTATTTTCTGAAGAACAAAACTCTCTTAAATATTATGGAACAGAAGTACTTTGTTGTCAGTTTGGTGTATATCTACAAATACGAGATGATGAAAAAGCATGCGCTCGTAGGCAAGTAGCGAGAGCTAAGACAACAAATACACAATCATTATCGGAGTTTATGTAATGGAATTAAGAGAATATAAAGGCGTTCTACATCGAAAAGGAAATAGAACAGATAGAAACATGATAAATGATTGTAGAAATAACTACGAAGATTTTAGATTTTTCCCTGGGTCTGTAGTAGTAGATTTTGGAGCTAACATCGGCGGATTTGCTCATATGTGTAAGAATGAAAACGTGGATGAATATATTGGATATGAAGCTGATCCAGAAAACTTTGAGATTCTATCTAAGAATTTTCCAAGCGATAAAGGTATTATTCATAAAGCTGCAGTATCTCATTTAAATGATGAAACTCTAACCTTTTATAGAACTCCTACAGATCAAGGAACATGTTCGGGTTCTGTAACTCCTAACTATCGTTCAAAGAAACGAAGAACATTAAGATATGAAGTAACTAATTATAATATAGATAAAGTACTTGATGAGCATAGACCAACGCATTTAAAGATGGATATTGAAGGTACAGAAGCTCATTGGTTAGAACAGAACAATGGTATATTACCGAAGTATATAGAAGAATTCGCTCTAGAATTACATAATAAATCAAACGTTTACAAATTCATGGAAATGTGGTATAATAATATAATGAAAGATTTTAAAATAGTAAGAGCACGGGCTGATTACGGATTTGAAAATGATAACTTCTGGGAGTTTCCAGAGCTTGAGATTGCAGGAAGTGGTTCTCTTTTCGGAGTAGATATATTCATGAGAAGGAGAAAATGAGAGATTTATTTGCAAAATCTATGACAAAGTTTTTCCGTTTTATTGCGGATACTTTTTTTGCAAAAAGATATGGTCATAGAGCTATTGTATTAGAAACTATTGCTGGTGTTCCAGGTATGGTGGCTGGTATGTGGTTACATTTAAAAAGTTTAAGAAAGATGAAAACTGGTTATGGACCAGACATAAGAGAAATGCTAGCTGAAGCAGAAAACGAAAGAATGCATTTAATGTTCTTTATACAATTAGTTAAACCAAACTGGTTTGAAAGATTGTTAGTCATGTTAGCACAAGGAATTTTTATGCTATTCTATTTTGTAGTTTACATTCTAAGTTATAGAACAGCACATAGAATGATAGCCTACTTTGAAGAAGAAGCTGTTATTAGTTATACAGAATATTTAAAATTAGTTGAAAGTGGCGTAGTAGAAAATGTTCCAGCGCCACATTTAGCTATACAATATTATGATATGGGTAGTGATGCAAGACTATCAGATTTAATTAAACATGTTAGAGCTGATGAACAACATCATAGCGAAGTTAATCACAAATACGCAGATGGAGTAAGAAAAGAATAATGTCAGGTTGTATTTCACATCAAGAAATTGCAAGAGTATTACATGCAGATGGTAGTTCCTATAAAATGGGAACACTCGTATATGGTACATATGAAGAAATAGAAGCATGGTGTAAGAAAAATGATATGTGGGTTGATAGATATATGGACCATATAAATCCTTCTACTCTTTATAACACAGGTGAATGGGTAGGTAAAGGATTATCAGATCCATTTGCAGTATCAGTTCCTTATGATTATGATAAGGCTAAACCTGCTGGTACATTTAATACTAGAGGAGTTAATACAGATAAATGGTAAGATACTATTGGAAATTATGGGCTAAGTCCCTAGGAGAAAAAGCATCAGATGATCCAAAAGAAGCTGATATAGTTGCTCTTATGAGAACAGTTATTGTAATAGTAAATTTTGGAACTTGCTTTTTTATTATATCAGGTATACTGAGGCATTGGTAATGAAGAATATTATTAATTGTCCTTTCATACCAATTGCAAAAAGAGCAGCATCCCATAGAGGAGCACAAGGAGTAATATATGGCGATCAAATACAACAAAAATACGGACACTGCGATGTCAATTATGGTGGAACAATTAGCGACCACAATGACTATGATAGTCTTTGGGTTTATCATGGCAGCGACTGGAGTGGTGGTCTCAATATGTTTGGTGGTGTCTATGGTTTTCCATATGTTCAAAACACTGTTAACTTTTCTAAATTTAAGGGAAAGGTATACTCAATTGGAATCGATTTTCCACCGTACCATGAAATGGTACAAAGCAAGCTTGAGTCAGCTAAGAAAGAAGTTCAGCCAGAGTGGTTGGAAGTAGACATAGATAATTTAAAAAGGATGTACGATACTGCGGAAACAGTTTTATATCCAAATCAAACTAAGAAATTAGTTGTAGGAGATTCTCATTCGATCTGCATGTATAGATCAGGTTGGACTGTGAATAGTGTTCCATTTAAAACATTGAATGGAGCATTAAACGATGGATTAGAATCATATATCAATATGGAGACTGAAGGTTCAGTAGAATTCTATTTTGGTAATATAGATATAAGACATCATGTTTGTAGACTGGAAGGCGGTTGGGAGAAGAACGTAAAAGATCTAGCTGAACGATATGTAACGGAGGTGAAGAACTTATCTGTTCCAGGTCGTATTTACGAACTTCTACCCATCGAAAATGAGTCTAGAAAACTTCCACAATCAGGTTACTATAAAGGACAGCCGTTTTATGGAACATGGGAAGAAAGAAATAATGCACGAAACTTGTTTAATGAAATTATACATAACTCTGGATTAGGCATTAAATGGACAAAATATTTATTAAATAAACAAGGTGAATTGGATTTTGCATATATGGAAAAGCCTAAGTCAATTCATTTATCTAGAGAATTCTATCCGTATTGGAATGGATTAGACGAAGATACAAATGACTTGGAGGAGTTTTTCGGATGAAATATGCGAGTATAATACCACTTATAGGTGGAGAAACAATAGCAATGGAGAATGTTTTTGGTAAAAGACCAGAATATATTCTTACTTTTGAAGGCTTTCAGGCTAATGAAGAACACCTTTTACACCGTTATAACAATGAGGTCCCATATTTGAACCTCTCAGAGGGCCACAGTTACACAGAAAAAGTTGATGTGATTAATACTGTATGCCCATGTGCAGGGCTGAGCTCACTTAGTCCATCTGCAGCAAGTAATAATCCTATGAATGATTGGATGTATAAAGCAGCAGAATATGTATTAGGTGAGGTTAAACCAAAGGTATTCTGGGGAGAAAACGCTCCTAGATTAGCATCTAAGATGGGAGAACCTGTAGTTAAAAGATTAAGAAAGATTGGTGAAGAGAATGGTTATTCATTTTCTATATTTAAAACTAAATCTATACTTCATGGATTAAGCCAAGTCAGAGATAGAACATTCTATTTCTTTTGGGAAGGAGATCAAGTTCCTTTATTTGATTATGTATTAGAAAGACCAGGTAATATTGCTGATGACATACGTAACGTAGAACGTAGAGAAGACGATCCAATGAGTCAAATACTATGTAATGAAGCAAAGCCTTCAGATAATCCTTACTATCGATATGTATTAGAAGTATTGGAAGGTGGTATAACACATGAAGAGTTTGCATCTAAACTAGAAAGAACAACTAATCCAATGGATTATATAGAAGAAAGAACTAATTATAAGAAAGTAGCTGAATGGATGAGAGAAAATGGATACGATAACGTAGCTAAAAAATGCGATAGACAATATCATAAGCTTAAAGCTGGTGGTAATATAATGCGTAAAACAACAGAAATACCCAAAGACAAGATAGGTGCTTTTGTAGGACATATGCCTACATGTTTAACGCATCCTGATGAAGATAGATACCTTACAGTACGTGAAGCTTTATCATTAATGAAACTACCAGATGATTTTATCTTACTAAATCCTAAACGTTCTTTAAATCATATTTGTCAGAATGTACCAGTTACTACAGCTGAACATCCTGCTCGTATGATAAAGAAATATTTTGATAATCAACTAGACTTAATTGAAACTAAGTTTCTAGTACAAGACAATAAAAAAAGATCCTATATTTGTGAAAATAATCCTTTACAATTGGACCAATTTATGGTATAATATACTATATAAAATAAAAATGGAGAAACTATGCCAAGTGTAGATTTAAGACCTCGTAAGAGGCATCCCAAAGACAAAAGGCCAGCAACACCTATGCCTTTTGACGTAGCCCTTAGAAAATTTCGTAAACAAGTTGAAAGAGCTGGGATAATTCAAGAGGTGCGTAAAAGAGAGTATTATGAAAAACCTGCTCAAGCAAGACAAAGGAAAAAGAAAGAAGCTATTAAAAGGCAACAAAAATTGCATGCTTCTACTCAGTTATCCCGTAATCCTAGGAGGTATGTATAATGTCTATAATGGATAAGCTTAAAAAGAATTCTAAGATTAAAGGAACTGATGTCTTAGAAGATTCTATATTCTTTCAAGAGAAAGATTCAGTAGCAACAACAGTTCCAATGATTAACGTAGCCTTATCTGGTGATGTTGAAGGTGGAATGACAAGTGGATTAACAGTATTAGCTGGTCCATCAAAACATTTCAAGACATCATTTGCTTTACTTATGGCTGCAGCATACTTAAAAGAACATAAAGATGCAGTAATGTTATTTTATGATTCAGAGTTTGGTTCACCACAATCTTATTTCGAAGCATTTGGTATCGATCCAACAAGAGTATTACATACACCTATAACTGATGTTGAACAACTGAAGTTTGATTTAGTTGGTCAATTAGATAACCTAGATAGAGGTGATAAAGTTTGCGTAGTAATAGATTCCATTGGTAATCTAGCTTCTAAAAAGGAACTAGAAGATGCGCTTAATGAAAAGTCTGTGGCAGATATGTCCAGAGCTAAAGCTTTAAAGGGACTGTTCCGCATGGTGACTCCTTATTTAACAATGAAGAACGTCCCTTTACTTGCTGTCAATCATACATATCAAGAAATTGGTTTGTTTCCAAAGGCTGTAGTTTCAGGTGGAACAGGTATCTA
>Ga0181410_1000041_pt1 | contig 47426 bp, 52 predicted proteins | sample 33SPOviralmetaG_FD_130112 | JGI IMG/M metagenome (GOLD analysis project Ga0181410, IMG submission 130112) | Marine viral communities from the oligotrophic San Pedro Time Series (SPOT) site, San Pedro Channel, CA, USA - 33 SPOT_SRF_2012-06-20 | ecosystem: Environmental > Aquatic > Marine > Strait...
TCTGCAGGAATGGTGTAATCGAGTACAGGGTTTGTCAGCATATATTCGACAAACGCTTTGTACATTTTAGGAGAGCTTACAAGCACATAGCACTCCGCACTTCCTCCGCCAGAACCAAGAACCAAGTAATCTATCCTACCTAGTTGTAGAGCTTTCATGTCTTCGTAGTTTTCATCTTCCCCATTTGCACTAAGGAATTCGAAACCATATGTCACAAACTCAGGATCTGCATCCATTAAAAACTCAATATCTATATCAGCGTCGTGTTCTAAAAACGGAGCATACATAGGCAAATTACCTATATCGTATCCATGAAAGTGCATATCAGCCATTGGGTTTTCTAGGTAATTCATGAGTTATCTCCAATAGTCAAAATGGAGTCCATCAGTATAGTCTAAGGGTACTCCATTTGTCCGAGGTGTATTTTTGCAATCTTTTACAAAATGGTATGTTTTGTAGAGTACATACATTTCTACAGCCAAAGATGCGACCAGTGCATTTTTAGTAGACTCTATAGGTTTACCGTTGACGAGGTATAGTGGAACACCAATGAGTAATGCACGTTGTAAGTATGTGCTTAAGACAGGAAGTGGATTGCCCTCTGTCCAAAACCTCTGAGCTTCATAGTATGAGGGCAATTCACATTTACCGTTTTTCATTACAAACTACTCATCGTTTAAGGAGCGATATACTTTTACACCACCCCAAATAGAAGCCATTCCTAATGCGATGTAGCCTGCATATCTCAGAATAGTATTCAAATTATCTGCAGTGTCCACACCAAGCTTAAACACAGAGCCAACGAAATCATATTTTTCCAAATCTTCAATTCTTTTTGTCTGAAGATCGATTGTCTCGTTTAGACTATCTATATTATTTTGGGTCAACTTGGTTTGAATGTTCAAAGACTTTTGAATGAATTCAATTGTTAGTGGTTCATGTATGATAATTTTTTTTAAATTCTTTTGGATAGACTCAAGTTTGATAACTTCAGGTGTGAAAGAAATATCGGATTTGTACTCTTCAACACTTCTGTAGAAGTTAGTCAACGTAGGTATCGTTTTATCGGCTAAAGTATCCAAGTTGCTTTTAATAGCAACCATATTGCCCGCAACTGCAGCTTCTTTCAGATAGTCAAGCTGACTTTTCAGCCATTTGTTAGTTTCTTTTAGGGATTCTAAAGCTTCTTTCTTTTTTCGAGCATTGCCTGTCTTTATGTTTTGGACGATGAGCATTGCTGAAACTACTATAAGTGCCATTGCTCCTAGACTTACACTCAATGAGACTCCACCCGCAACAAGGCTTATACCCCCATCGTTGCTTCTAGCGTATATTTGTTTTGGCTCGACAGCAAAACCTCTTTTCAGAAGAGCATCTTCATCTATTGTAAGTATGGGCTTTACACAGTTGAGTAGTTCTAATGTATTTCCTGTAGCTTCAAGTATCGTTATGTTTTGGACATCTATAATCTCATTTAGCTTATCCAAAGAAGTCGGAGTTTTGTCTGATGACTCCCATTGACTAATGGCTACGTCTGCAACGACATTTGAAAGATCTATTGTATTTACAGCGGACTCTATTGCGTCTTCAACATCATACGCAAACTGATTGTAACCTTTAGAGGTTCCAAGTATTTTTGATAACAAGCCTGCCTTGATGTCATCTGGAGCCATTCCATAATAACTACTGTTTTTGTCATTTGATAGTGATCTAACGGCATTATCAAGTTCAGATTGTGCAGATGCGATTAAGTCCTGTACTCCATCGTTACCTTTAGCAAGTGCATCCTTGTAAAGTGCCTCTGCACCCTCAAATAATCTTATCTTTGAGTCTTTTGATATGCTACCTGAGTTTGAGATTCGATTTGTGTATGCGAAGTGGTTTGCGTTCCTTTTTATATCTATAACCAAAGACTCTTTTACACTACCTTGCTCTCTATTTGACGCTAAAATAGGTGCGACAGTTGTGGGGAAAACCAATGTGTTAACACTGAATGTTCCTTTAGGTGTGATCGTTCCTTCATTCGTAGAAATTTCAGCGATACAGATTGAGTCACCTAGAGGCAAAGCACCCACAAAGTAATCTTTATCAAAATTTGGGAATCGATACTTAAACTCTGGAGTATCTGTAATGCTCTTTTGAGGACTTATTCGTTTGAATAGCTTTTGTATACGAGATAAGATTTGATTGAACCTATTATCTGCAAGAGATTCCAATATATTCTCTTTGAAGAATTCAGATTGTTTTTCTGAAAGTCTAGGAGACTGTAGACTCTCTTCAAACTTAGGTATTTCGGACTCAGAGATGTTTTTTAGTACGATGTAATTTCGTGCTTCAACTAACATCGAGCATAATGAAAAAATCCAAGCTATACACTTAGCGTTATCTGGCGTAAGCGGGATTTCATCTCCGTTTTTTACAGCGTTCCATACCTTAAGGAGTTCACTATTAGCTGTTGTGTATTTACTGAGTATTGTTTTCAACAAATCACTGTTTTTGGAGATGAATGTTTTACGAAAAAGTAACTGTGCATCTACAAATAAAAAATCATTATCGGTGTCGTTGAATAAATTTATACTCATTTGGAATTAACCTTTCGTGAGGTATGCGACAACAGCAGCCATACCAAATTGAACAATGGCGAAGACAACTGTAGACTTAGCTTTGTAAACTTTCAGTTGGTCTACTTCATCTTTGATTTTTTCAAGATCGGAGATTGTAAGTTTTTCTCTGAATCTTCCTGTCCAATTACTAATATCGTCAAGCTGCTGAGCTTTAAGTTGGAACTCCAAAATCTCAGCCCTAATTGTATGTATTTCAGCTCTTATAGAGTTTATATCCGCTTGTAAGTCTCTTTGGGTTTCAGACATTTTACTGTCTAAGTGACTTATGCTTCTTCTAATCTCTTGAAGCTCTGTCATGATTGCGACGTTGTCCGACATTTCAATTATCCCCTAAATTTCCCAACGATATCGGCTATTGCTCCTAATGTGCCGGTAACCGCCCTTATTTTCTCTAGTTTAGATGCTTGATCTTCAATTGTTGGATTTTGTGACATTTCATTTTGTCTTTGAGCGAGCGAAACATCTCCCACAGTTGCAGATTCATCGCCCTTGTCACGAGTAGAGAGAGATATTGCTTGAGCAGCACACGTATATCCTAGTATGCCTGCAGCAATATCTTTCTCTGTAGCTCTCGATTCATTACTAATTAGAATGAGAGTTGCCAAAGCTGCGGGTGGTACATATCCACCACCTTTTGCAGAAAGGGGCAAATACTTGTTCCATAGAATGGCGGTACTACCCCCAATGATCGTATAGCCTAACCGAACCCACTCATCTCTCTTTGGCATCTGCATAGTAAGCTCAACTTACAGTTTACGAATTTTATTGAAAAGTAGACCTAAGCCTATTGCAGCTACACTAAGTGTTCCCCATCTTAATAGAGGATGTACTGTGTCTGCGTTCAGCACAGACACTCTACCTGTGTTACTTGCAGTTCGAGCGACGAGTTTGCTTGTAGGCTCTTTCGACTTTGCTTCTTTGATTGTGGTGTCAACCACCTCTTTGACAATAGGTTTCAAATCCTCCGTAGCAAGAGGCTTCTTTAACACTGTACCCATTTGAGAAAGTAACATTTCGTCAAAACCAAATTCGTTTATTCCAAGCAATGACGCAAAGTTGTAGTCGCTTAGGAAAAGCTCATCTGCTTTCTCTTCTTTAGTAAGATTGCAGAAATCCTCAAACCGATTAGCTGCCAAATCTCCAAAGAGAACTCTAACCATATCTAATCTTGCAGGATCGAGGCAATACTCAGGAATACTTACTAAGTTTAGCACAGTGTTCTCATAATCCACAGATCGCTCAATGCAAAGTACTACGAACTTCAGTAATGTCTCAGGGATGTAAAACGGAAGTCCTGCAAATTTGAAAATGCGAATACCTTTTGCTACGTCTTCAATAGACGTACCTTTGTGGAATTTTTGAGCATACTCTACAGCAAGTTTCATAGGTTCGAAAACAGTATGTTCACGAACATCTTGCATTGGAAACTCTTGAGCAAATGCAGCAACAACAATATCTTCTGCACTCATGATTGGTTCATCAGAGGAGCTGTCAGACTCTACTACAGATTGGCTTGATTTTGCATTGTTCGCAAATGTAAGCATCTCTTGAAGTGCACCGAAGTCGGAAAGCCCCGACTGCTCGAAAGCCATAGCACTCTCAAGGATTGAGTTTTTTGTCTGCTGATCGAAGCCGTTGAAGTCACTTAGTGTGATGCCTGCAGCTTCTAGCTGTTCCCAAGAGTCTTTCAAATTTTGAAATTCTGGAGGGATACTACCTGCAGCTTCTATAGGAGGTCCGACAAGCTCTTCTTCAGACTCTTGAGCGATACCTACATACGGAGATATAAGTAGTACGATCTCATCAAGTACAAATGTGTCGCTTGTCATTTTGTAGGCACTGAGTCTTCTGATAACGTCAGACTGTACAGAAGTGTCTGTAGCTTCAAAATCCGAAGTAGAGATACCAGAAGCATCCACGAGGTCATTCCACTCATTTTGAAGTTCACGGTCTTCGATTATTTCAGGATACCCACTGTTCATTCGAGGGTGCATACCGAAAATGTGCATATTGTTATGTCGCATACCTTAGATCCTTTGTTATTAAAGTTTACGGATCTTATTAGCTAAGAATCCAAGTGCGACTGCAGTAGCCCCAAGTGCACTGAACATAGCAACTTTGTTGACTTTCCCTCTACCCACAGCTAGCCCGGGAGTCTTTGTAGCATCGTTGTTCGCAACAGAAACTTTTGCGACAGGTGCGTTAACTTTAGGTGCAATTGCTTGTTGAATATCTTCGATAACAAGAGGTTCTAGATCGTCAACATTACCGTCGGGAGCATTTCCGTCGACTGACGCAAGTACAAATGCGTCAAGGTCAGATCCATTGATGCCAAGGAGTTGAGCAATGCTGAAGTTGCTAAGTGCGAGTTCGCTTGCTCTTTCGGAGAAGTGTACGCCACAATAGTCCAAGAACCTTTGTTCAGCGTCAGCACCGAAGAATCTCCGAGTGTTGAATGCTCTAGAGCTAGAACAGAAATCGTTTGTGGTAAGGGCTTCTTCAATGAGTGCGTTAGGGTCTACGCTTCTTGAACAAGTAATCCCCAAAATCTGAGATAGAAGTTCGGGGTTGTAATTGGTGAACCCTACATTTTTGAAAACTCTGAAACCGTCAGTAAGGCATTGAACCGAAGGTACAGCACCTGTCGCCATTTCGATTTGTTTTACAGTTTCCATTAAGTATGGGAAAATCGAATGATCTTTTACGTCTTCGAAAGCAAAAACATTAGAGAATGCTTCTGTAAGGATAGCTTCACGGTCCAAAGATGAACTTTTAACTTCTTCCTCGAAGAAATCTTGAAGATCGTCAGAGGCAAGTCCTGAGAAAGCAGAGTTTAGCATAGCTTCTGCAGAATAGTAATCTGCACCGTTAGAGTCTACGTATAGTTGAGCATATGCTAGAATGTCGGCTTTAATAAAGTCGTCCATTGCCGCATACTCATCCGCAGAAATGTCAGAACCTGCAAGTACATCCCATGCAGCCTCAAGACCACCTTGGAAATCAGCAGGTGTGCCTTCACCGTAACCTGACTCAGCAATACCTTGATACTCACCATACCCAAAATCAGGAACACCAAATCCACCATCCGCAGATGGGTGAGGAGGTTGGTCGATGAGTACGCCAGAACCCTCGGGTGCAGCTTCCCTTTCAGCTCTCTCTTCAGCTTCAAGCTCATCAAGAAGATCAAACTCTTCCTCACTAGACATCCCGTCTTGAATACCTTCTTCACCCATTGACAGTGTTTCCATTGCAGATCGAAGACTAGAGTCAATAGCTTCTGCCGCAGGAGAAGAAAGACCTGACATCTCATCATCTTCCTGCTGTGACATATAATCTGTGGTAATTTGTAGCTCTACATGTAGTTTTGCTTGGTTGATTATATCTAGGTTATAATATAAGTCTAGAGCTTGCTCATGAGAGAGACCATTTGCTTCTACAAGAGCATCCCAAGCTGCACTTAAACCTTGGATTTCAATATTTTCGGGATAAACTCCATTAGATCGAGCTACACCGTAGAGAGGGTTTGAGCGAGCAACACCGAAAACAGGTCCGACGGAGTCGCCTGTGCCAAATAAAGGGTTATATCTATAGTTTTGCATGAGAGCGATTCCTTATCCTAAAAGGGTAGTTAGGGTTTTCAGCTTTTTGTCAGAAATAGCATTTTCTGTTTGAGCTTTGTTGAGTTTTGCCATTGTGCTAGATTTACGCTGTGAATGCAAATCTTTGTGGGCAGAGTCTACTTTAGATTTCAATTGTCTAAAAGGTGCGACATTTGAAGTTTTGAGTTCTTCACAAACGGCAACATGAAGATTTTCAGCACAGCTTTTTAACTTAGGCTGACCCATTGCCAACATAATGCAACAGTCGTGCATACACATGATAGTGTATAGCTCAATGCGTGTTGCTAAGTTCGCAATAGGGCTTAATTGGGCTTGCTCGAGATACTGCATCATCCCATTTTGCATTTGCTTTAAAATATCAGCAGTGGCTTGGACACTTTGTGGCGATCGTTTTGCTCGATCAGCAGCATCGACATCTACACTCACAAAATGTCTTTTCTTCTTGGAAAGTCTGTTTGCTTCCGCTTCTTTTTGCTGTAGACGACTAACAAATTGAGGATCAACACCTAGAGACTTCAGGTCTTTTCGCATATCACCCAATAAATCTTGTAGACTTTTTCCACCCTTTTGAGATTTTCGATTTGCGATTGACTTCACATGATCTATGGTTGAGTGTAGAGCTTTTTTAACTTCAGGTGATGGGATGTGTGAAGATACTTGGTTCAGAGCATTATCTATCGCTTGTTGAGCAATGCCTTGTTCGATCGCATCGTTGACAGCATTTTCTAATTCAAGCTCATTTAATGAAATCGCTTGATGATAATCTGCAAACTCTGCATCTTGAGGATTCTTACGAGTATCGGCTTCATCACCTAGATCATATGCGTCAAGGGCTTGTTCTAATTCGTCTCTAGCTTCTGTAGACCCAAATAATTTTTGTCGAATCATGTGGTTAGGTAGAAGCATTGCTTCTCTAACAGACTCGCAACACGAAACAAAGCCCACAAGTTCGCCTTTAGCGATCATTGGGAATGTAGCTTCTTTATCGCAAAGATCTACTAGTTTCTCAAGAGCTTGTATGAGTGTATACGCTTTAATGAGTGAATCTTTATCCGCACCATTGTATACGAGTAATGCTCCGGGAGCATTGTCATTCATATACTCTTTGAGTTCACCAACAGACATTCCACTCATTTGCAGATTTGTGGTGAGGCATTGAGTATACAAATCGTCAAGACGCTCTGTGAGTTGTTCTGCTTTTTCATCACTAAGATGCCGAGAACCCCTATTTGCAAGTATATTTGCAGGAGAAGTTTCGGTCAAATCTGTTTGAGGATTAAACCCTTCATCAGGTAGCGGAGATGCGACACCGGGGTCTGTTAATACATTTATGTGAGGCTCTTCACTGTGGATAGTCCACAGATCTTCCACACCTCTAGCTACAGAACTTCTCGTAGGAGGTGCAGGTAAAGCTACTCGGATGTCGTCCAACCCTGTATAGGCAGGAAAAATAGATCTGGTTGCGTTGTACATATTAGCTAATCTTTCATGGTTTTACAAAGTATAAAGCCTACACCCGTAGCGTAGATGACACCTTTTTCTAAACTATCAAAGATGCGTTCGCCACCTTGGTTTTGGGATTGTGAATAACCGTCAACAATTCCCCAAAGTCCAAGTACGATGGAGGTTGCTGCAGCTACAGAGACAGTAGTCTCGTTCAGATCACCTCTAACATTTACATTTGTGGATAGTGGCTTTATAATCTCAGGATCGGGATCGGATTCGGGTTCAAAGTCTTCATCGAACTGAGCTTGTATGCGAGGGTCGATAGGTTCGCTCTCGTTTGGGCGAAAATCACCTATACTGTATCCTAAATCACTCTCGCCCCATGAATATGGGATGTTCGGATTGTCATTTGGTTCTGGCCAATGTTGCATTTTTCGTCGTGGGTCAAATAGCCCTCTAGTTACGTTTGACATAAGTTCAATCCTTTTACGATTTAGACGTGAAAAAAGCGATTCCTGCAAGGAACAATGCACTGCCTAAAACAAGATAAGTTCCTGATCTTTGACGAATGTCATCAGACCTTCCGTTTTGCCTTGCAGCTTCTGTACCACTAAGAATCGTAACTTGATGTCCATGCATTTTTGAGGGCGAGATTGCTGTGCTTTCTCCGCATCCTTCGCAGTTGTTACAACCGCAGTCTTGATTGTTACTCATAAGTCTACTCCATCATGAAAAATGTTTTAATAAATATACCGAAGATCCTGCGATAATGCCAATTGAAATGGGTGTTACTATTGAAAATGCTTCAGGCTTACCTAAGTTTTTATTCCGCTCAGTTGTTTTTTCAGAATACAATTTCTCAATGTCTGAACTTGACATTGTTTTTATCTCTTGGGGAGATTTTTTTAGAAGTCTAGATAATGACATTTGAATCCCCTTTACAGTGTGAACAATTTTTCAGAGGTTATGTCTTTCAACATTTTGCCTGTTGCAGAACCTGCAACGGGGTCTAATGCAAGCCATTTATCTTTGTATCGAGCTTCTAAAAAGACATGACTTAAAGGTTTGTCTTTAAACCCGACAAGCCGATACCTACAAAGAAGACCCACACTTAACATTTCCGACATAAGCAATGTGCTAGCAAGTAGAATTGACATATCGTCACAGTCTCCTGCTGCAGTTTTTATCGTTATTTCAGGATGCTGTAAAAATTCAGCACCTATAGGATCAGCAAGATAGTGAATCTCTCGACAACAGGCATGGAACAAAGCACCGATTTCAGATATTGTGTCTTTCGGCTTTACTCTTCTCAAAGTTTCAATGGCGAACTGTCGAACCATAGGAGATGTCTGACCTTCCCAAGCTAAATTTCTCATATTTTCAGCAGTTTGCTCAATACTGAGATGTGGTATTTTGCGAACAACCATTTTGTCCGAGTTAGGTTTTGGGAAAGGCATACACTGTCTCCTTAAATCTTGTTCGACTTATTCTTTTGGGTGATGATGTACGCACCGCCAAGTAGGGCAATACCACTTGTGATACCTAAAACCCAATACAGAGTATTATCACTCTCAGCTTCCTCTTCGGATTCATCACCACCTGCCGTTTGAGCTTTTGGCTTAGTTTGATCTGCAGCAGGTGTCGACTCTTCATCAGAGGCTGTTCGTCTTTCCGACTCAGGCTTTTCGGGCTGAGTCTGCGTAATAGGACCTGTAGCTAAAGGACCTGTAGATAAAGGGCCTGTGAATATAGGTCTTGCAGCACCAAACTGTGCTATGTTGTTAAGTAGTTTACTTGTTGCGAAAGTAGGGTTATAAGCACCCCAAACTTCGCCCAATGTGCGGATAGGTTTCGTGACAACCATACCTAATGTAAATTGAGCATCTCCTGACAATGTAGATTTGTCGTAGCCTGCAGATTGCGTTTGGGACGCTTGTACCACACCACTCGCTCTTTTTGCTTTTGCTTGACGGATAGCGTCTGTGGACACACCGTTTAGCAATCTTGTGAATAGGGGTCGAGCTTGCCGAGGAATAGGTTTTCCAAAAATCTTGTCTGTTCTTGCGATTTCTGCAAGTACAGAGTCAGCATCATTTCCAAAAAGCCCATCAGGTCCAAGCAGTATGGTTGCTTTGGGATCCGGATTTCGAGGTAGCAATCCACGAAGGTCGTACTTTCCACCGAAGTTGAAAATTTTACCGTTTGCTTGTGGGCGTAAAGGTGAAACGTCCGAAGGGTTAAATCCGTTTGAAACGATGATCCCTACTTGGTCTTTATGTGCAGCATTGTACCTTTGGTCTGTCACCCACACAGCATATGCAATTGCCGAAAACAAATCTTCAATAAAGTTAGGATCTTCATACCCGCCTCGATAGATGGATCTGTTTACAGAGAATCCGGGGACTTTTGCAGTAAGTACTCTGTTGTTTCGATTTATTTTGGTCTTATCGAACCCATCACCATATAATGCGTATCTACCGATCATGTGAATTTTCCTTTATACTCTTGATTGTTTTCTTTTTTTGTAGACCATTACACCAACACCGATGAGCAGTATTGATGCACCTGCGACACCTGCAATAAGCATTGTATTGTCGTCAGAGTCCTCAGCAACAGACTCATTTCCTGCAGTTTGTGTTTTATCAGATTGCTTTTTAGTGGGTGTGCTACCTTTACCTGATCCGCTTGAGACAACACAATCTTTTCTAGCTTTTTGGGCTTCAGGAGAGAGCTGACTACATGGTGTGACGGCTGCTTCTCGCCTCGAAGGTACTGATTTACCTGCAGCTTTTTTAGCTCTTGCCGCATCTATTTTAGGTGTTTTTATATTCTGAGCGAGTCTATTAAGAGCCATTGCATTTTTGCCACTCAAAGACTTACCGAAAAGCTTACCCGTACCTGCCCATTCTTCTACAATAGACTCAGCTGCAGGACCAAACATACCGTCGGGTCCTAGTACAAAGCGAGAATCATTATTACCTTTGGGGTTCAAGAGGCTTTTCAAATTTGTCATTGCTATGCCATTTGAGGTCAATCTTAATGGACTAGGGTCTGACGGGTTAAAGTTTCTTTGACGAATGAGTCCAACTTGACCTCCGTCTACAGCTTCTTTAAAGGCTCCCCCATCTGTAACCCAATATGCAAGAACTTGTGCAGTCCATAAGTCTTTGATGAAAGAATCAGACTGCGTACTGCTATAAGTGCCTGTGCTTGAAGGCTTTACACCTTTTCTTTTGTTCCAAGACGCAGCATCCGAGACACTTAAGACACTTCTACCTAATCCAAATACAGGATTTGATCTAGCAATGCCGTGTATTGAGCATGCAGGGTTAGGTCTTACTACGGAGGGGCATCCACAGTTGTTATATCCAAAAATCTGATTGGTGTGCATGTCCAATCCTCCTATGTGAAAGTAGTTATTTTTACGATTGCTTTCGGGTATATCCGAGGGAGTCAATGAGTCTATGTATGCTTTGTGAAAAGCCTGCTTTTTGTTTTGACCCATTTGCATATATTCACAATCAGACAAGCCTGAACGTCGTACATAGTTTGGTGCAGGCGGACAAGGCATAGACATATAGACTCCGATCTAGATAAAATTCTGAATCTAATCATAGCTGAAATAGTGTACGTATCTCAAATTTTTATTTTGATAGGTTGTTTGAATTCGTTATACTTTTGCGAAACACTTGCAGAAAAGGTACTTTTATGTTTTCAGAAGCCTACACAAATTTGAACCAAGCTTTGCGTCAGGCAAAGACAAACAAACCTAACTTTCAAAACATACGCTCTCTTTTAAAGAGTGCTTTACGTGCTGTTTATGAAGACTCAACACAATCCAATAGTCTGAAAAGACAAGCTGAGTCTAGAATACAAAGTGCAATTTCGTACACATATTCTAGGTCAAACCCTATGCCGTCTGCGTTTTCACCGCAAACATTTGCATCTATGTCAACCCCAATTAGCCCTTTCCAAAGAAACACAATGGGTCCTTATGGTTTTGTAAAAGGACCCATGGTTCCTACACATCCTCAACTTACACCAAAAGCATGGACAGGAGCAGACAGAGAAAAGCAATCTCTTATTCTAATGATACAGGGAGCAATCAATGTAGTGCGTAGGGGTCTATAAACCGCATTCACTTTCAGTCTCTGTATTTCGCATTTGAAGTGTCATGATATCTCTATCCTGAGAGACACAGTGCGCTGACTCTACATACATTTCGTCTAGCTTTAAAGACAAATCTAAAGTTTTGAACTGCTCTGCTTCTAAACGAAGGTAGCAAGTGGAGTCTCCTAGTTGATTCAGTATATGAGTCATTTGTTTATTCTTAGACTCTAGGGTTCCATTCAACCTGTTTATTTTTTGAATTTGCAAGATTAACTTATCTAAGTCACCTCTGTAACTAAATTCCAAAATGACATAGCTCGATAAGAATAGCAGATTAGAAAAAATGATAATCATCCATCTTGGGTTCATGTTATCTAATCCTCTTTAAGCGTGTATATTTTTAAATTTTCTGATGAGATGTTCGACCATGACGTTCTCTAAATCTTTTTTCGAAGGGTCTATTTCACTCATTGCAAAGATGCAAAACTCTCTAAGCAGAGAGAACTTTGGATCTTCTTCATTTAAGTAGGTGTTTTGTACGAAGTCTACAAACAGAGGTTCTACGTTTATGAAGTAGTCTACTCTGTCTTTTAACTTTCTCACACCTTTGGAGATGTCAGAGTTCCAATCGGGGATATCTGCAATTAGCTTTCGAATGGTGTACTTCCTTGTTCTTTTTTCAATGAATCTTTGAGAGAGTCTGCCATCGTTCAGCATTTTGAACATAGCGACTACTTCATTGACAGTCGGCCATTTCTTCATAGGTAGCTGAGTTTTGCAAAACTTACCAAACGCAATAACAAAGGGTTCCAGAATATATTTTAAAGCGAAGGTTGGGTCGTTTTCTGAAAGATACAAGAAAGCTTCGTTTACTTTAGAGAGTGGTGCACGTTTATCTTCAGGAAGAGCTTGTCTTGCCAACTCTGATGTTTGAAGGCAGTATACGTAGTTTGGGTCTTTGGCTAATCTTTTCAAAGCATTCGAAGTGTCTTGCACAGTCATTGCGTTCATGTCCTTTGTTTCACATAGGTCTTAAGGTAAGCCCTAATATGTGAGTGCACTGTTCAAATGTCAAGTTTTTTTAACTTATAGTTCATCTTTGTTGTCGAACTCAAGATCGAGTATCTCTTTAAGGGTATCTTTCGGTATCCAATTTGGACATCTCATGGTTTCAGAGCCATATGATGAAGCGTTCCAAATGTTTTGTTTTGTTTTTACGCCTAAAGGCATTTCGCTTGGGTTTCGAAGTAGTCTGTCCGCTGAATCAATCTCAAAAGATTTTAAATGCGTCTTCATAGCGTCATCCATATTTTTATTCTTTGGAGGAAATGGATTCTCTAAATCAATCATCGCTTCTCTAGTGAACACTCTACCACTACCCATGCCCCATCCAGACAAGTTGTGCCTGCTGTCGTATCCTGAAAAATATGTAAACCTTTGTTTTTGAGTGTTGTAAAAAGAAAAATCTTCTATGGCAGACCAATAACCATTGTACTTTGACATATCTATAAGGGAGCTTGCTGTTTTTGGATGGAAAAAGTCATCCGAGTCGATCCACATCACAAAGTCAGCGTCTGCGCTTTTAGCGACATTTAAAATAGTATTCTTTTTTGTACCTAAATAGTTTTCTCTTTGGACGTAAACTACGTATTCATTGAACATATGCTTTAGCTCGGATTGATCTTCCTCAGACCCAACAAGCAGAAGATATGTATTATATCCCTCCCACCGCATTTGAGGTAGGAAATAGTCTAACATATACTTTAAGAACACTTTAGAAACTTCGACTCTTTTGAATATAGGAGTGCCTATTATAAGTAGAGGGAAATCTTCTACATTTTGTACAGATCCGAAGTTTGGGTCCATACACTGAATTTCCGAGTCCTCAGATACAAGCCAATCCAAGTGTATGTCTAAAAGGCTGTGTGCGTGTACGCTGTATTTAGAGTCTTCAAGTGTAGACACGGATCCGACATTCCGGAGTACAACGATTTCTTCAAACTCAAATTCATTGTCGGTGTATACGTTTTTTAGCTCTGCGAAAGTGTCTCCGTTGGTGTATGTTAACCTATAGTTTTTTTGCTTATTTGATATTCGATCTGCGAGGTCGTTTGTGGATAGACAAGGGAGCATTTCATCTTTAGGTGTTTGTGAGACGAGTGTCCAAAAATGAGAAATTCCCGAATGAAGTTCATTTATCCAAAAAGAGCAGTATACTTGTGTTGGCGACATAATGGGTATTTAGACACCTTTCTATTTACATACAAGACGATTTTTTTGCAGTATGCCTACCTTTTTATGTATACTCAAGACATTCATTTTTAGTCTAGGTAAAATAAAAGGAGAGTCGTCAGATGTCTTTATTCAACCCCTCAAGAGGTACAGGATCTTTTGGTAAAAGCTCAAGTGCTACGCCCATTGGTGCATACCCACTCAATATTGTATCAACTCCGTCAATGCCTGTAGCGAGTACGTCAGCCTCAAACTCTTCAAGCTCTCGACAGCAGAGAGCATCTTCGGGTAATGTGCAGAGTGGTCGTACAGGAACGTCTGTGTCTTCAGGGACGAGAAGTGGGTCTACAGCTTCACAACCTCCTAAAAAAAGAGGTATTGTTGTAGAAACTCTGAGTTGGGGAAGTCCACGATCTACATTTTCGGTGGTAAAGTCGACTAAAGCTATACGTGACAATGAGTATCAGTATTTTCCTATTAACACGGATTCTGACCTCAGCCAAGTCAAAATAATTAATTGGAAGAACTTCGGTAAAATAATAAGTCCTGTACAAATGCCTAGAATAGAGGCTCGATTTTATTCAGGAAACACTAAGCCGATTGCGGATATGAACTTTTTTGATGTCATCCAACTCAATTTGGGTCAAAACACACCAATGAGTCAAATCAATATGGCGATTCCTCAAGTGGAGCGAAATCGACTACCATTTGGACTTAAGTCAAAGATTGAAAGCGAGTTAAGGTCTATTGCAAAGTCTGCTTTTGATAAGGCTCTACCTATTTTAAGAAGCTCGAAATGGAAATCGGGTGCAACCCTCGCAAAATGTCAGTACTTGATTGCACTGAGTGGAAGACTTCGAGACATTTTAGCGAAAGAAAGTCTTATACTTTCAGATGCGATGCAATTGTTTGTAGACGCTCATTTTGAGGGTTACAAAATCTCAAACTATGGCTCCAATGTGAGAACTAGATTTCAAGGATTAGGAATCGCACTCCGACCCTTAGACAATCGCAGAGCGGCATCTGCTCGTAACGCACTCGTTAAACTTTGGGGCAACTGTGCGATTGACCCTAAAGTAAATAACGATGTTCGTATGCCTACGTACAGCACAACAACATCTTTGATAAGTGGTGGAAAGATAACCTTACGAAATAACCCAAGCTTCGCAATGCGTAATACAAGCAATTTCGCACAAAACTACGCAAGTCGAACTCAAGGATCGTCTTCTTCCTCAAGTAGTCGTGCGGTAATGAACAAGGGAATGCGATTCCCTATGGGCGACTTTGTATCCATGCTTGCGTCAAGAGCATACCTGCACAATGCCCCACTTCATATTGTTAGAACAATGCCGAGCATGAAGTTCTCTCGCATTTACAAAGCGACAACCTCTCAGAAATCTGGATATAGCAAGACACTTGGTTTGTTCACAAATGCTAGTACAGTGCTTGAGAAGTATGCAAGTACTGTGGGCAGAGGTGGATTAACAAAAGCTGTCATTGTAGGTGAGTTTGAAGGAACTAGTCGAGGTCGTGTCCTTGAGTTCTTGAAGCAAGGTATCCTCAATCGAAATGTTAGCTTCGGTATCAAGACTCAAAACAGAAATTTAGGACAGGGTAAAAATTCAAGCCGCTTCATCGAATTGGATTCTTTCTTAAGTACTCTGTTTATGATTGATGTCCTATCTTGCAGTCAACGATTTGCGCATGGCGGTAGGGTAGGAGTGAACATTGGTGGATATAACTTAAAAGCGAACGCTTTGAACTTCCTACAATGGATTCCAAAGAGAGCTAGATATGTCGCACAAGGCGGTGCTACTTTACCTCAAGCAACAAGCACGCCTATAAATCGAAGAGAGAAGAAAACTGTAGGTAGCAAACCTTTCACAGGAATAAAGTCACTCCTAAGTACAGGTGTGTCTAGCTCAGGTAAGGGTAAAGCACCTACAAACCAAATCCAAGTCGCACCTTCTCAAGCAGGTCAAGGACAACCGTCAAGTTCAGGCGGATCATTCTTCGGTGGAGGTTTCGGAAATCGAACATTTGGACCAAAGTCCACATTTGGGGGAGGCTCTACTCGACCAATGTTACCGGGAGGTAGCTCTTTCCCTTCAGTATCTGCTGACCACTCGGGTCAAGAGACTTATGCAGAATCAGAGCCTATTCCTGAAAACTATATTGATCCTATGATGGAATTCGGAGAAGAGTTCATTGCAACGGCTTCAGATGATGACGACTTGGACCCCGATCAGTATTTAGAAGATATGCCGAGTCCCGTTGATCGAGAGCTTGGTATTCACGGTGAGGAAACAGAAGTGTCTGAAGGTGTGTCTGACGGTGTATATGACGAGGATAGTGCGTTATCTACAATGGAAGACTTGGTGAAAGACCTTGACTCCGATACAGCATCAGGTGATGAACTTGCTGGGGCAGACGGTAAGTCTAAAACTGCATCCGACGATGCTGACAGCAAAACAAGCTACACGCCTTGGATTATTGGTGGAGTTGCAACAGCATTTGTAGGTGTTGGTGTCTTCATGTACGTTAATAACAAGAAGAAAGCAATTTAAGTATGGCGACTCTTACTCGTTTACTGTCAGAGCTTGCCGACAGGTATGGTGTTGCAAAAAGACCTGCAAGGTATTTTGATGTACGTAAGCGAGGAGAGTTGTCATCTTCAGAAGCTCGTTATGTAAAAAAGAGATTCAAAGAGCTTGTGGATAGAAAGGCTTGCGTTGAGCGAGATTCGTCAGACCCTTCTTGTTATGAGAAAGTGAAAACGGATTTAAAGCCTAAAAAGAAAAAGCGTAAGTCATCTTATCTGCGAGATTATGAGGAAATTTATAGACCTTCAAAAACATCAACTGATGTATTTTTTAAAGAGCATAAGATTCCGAGAGGTCGTGGACCGAAAGGTCTGAAGCGAGTTGCTGTAGAGACAGGTTTACCTCTAAAGGAATTAAAAGAAGTCTACGACATTGGAGTGGGTGCGTATGCAACTTCAGGTTCTAGAACAGGAATGGCTGCAGAACAATGGGGTTATGGTCGTGTGTACGCATTCATTATGTGTTATTTCCACAATGCGGATGGTAAGTACGACAGTCAGAGATTTCTGAAAAACAAAACAGATTTTCAGATTTTCTTAGATACCGTTGAAAAAATGGGATTTTGAGTTTATCTGCTTTCACCATATAACGGTAATATATAAATAGAAGCCAACGCTATACCGGGTATAATAGGGACTGCGAATAATGCACCTACCGCAGCTAGTGCTTTTTCTGTTGTAGAAGGGTCAAACTTGTTTTCAGCAAACCCTTGCTACTTATTCAACTTATTTCCGAAGCCTTGAGACATAGCGGCACCCATTAGTTCTGCACCTACAAATAAGCTAGATAATCCCCAAGCGGCACCGTACACGATGCTTTCGTTGTTTCGGGTATATCCATGGTATGCGTTCGTAAAGATATATGCGTAATCCAAGAGATTATGCTGTGTACTGAGTAACTTATGTTTAGGTTTTGTAATGTATGGTCTTGTGATGTAACCCTCGATGAGAGAACCTAAAATCTGAGCCGACAATGCAGTAACTACGACAGCACCATCACTGTCTTTTGTGTCTAGACTCATAGCCTTACCAATACCGTACCCTAACCCAAGATCAACGGCTGTTTTTACGTATGAGTTCACAAGATCCGAAGTAGAAAGTTTTCCGCTTGCTTCGAGCGTGTGCGTCTTTTCATCTACTTTGTATAGACCGCTGCTAAGTTCTTTTTTCAGATCAGATACAGACATACTATATTTTTTAGCTACCTTAGCCAAATCACTGTCGTTGATACCAAGTTCTTTATACATTTCAGGTACAGTTTTTAAATTTTTTACATTTTCAAAATTTAATTTTTGTACTTGTGTACCATAAAGTCTTGTAAGGTCCATAGGGATACTCCTTTGTTTATAATGGGCGTATGCCCTAAAAAATAGTGTTCAGAGTATACCCTATGCGTACCGCCTATTTCAAATTTTGATGCAGATGGTGGAAGTACTTTTGGAAATCTTGCTTGGTTGGTGTTTGACCTCTGACCAGCTTTTCAACGTAGACTTTTGCGTGACTGCCCATTTGATATATCAACCTTTTATGTGGTATATTTTCGATGACAAAAATAGAAGTTAGGTAAGTGTTTATGAGTAAGTATACTATGTTTGAGGGAGATGTCGATACATTTGACTTTAGAGGTCAGCGTATTCAGAACAAGATATTTAATGACGTAAAGTCAATATCTTTATCCGATAAACTATCTGACGGTGAGGTTTTAGGTACAATCTTCAACGACTGTGTATTTGAAATGTCTCCAGACGACTTAGATGTAGGTACTGTAGGTCTAACAGATGTTGGGGGGAGTGATGATGTATTTTTCTACAACTCTTTTTTTACAGCAGAACAAACTTTCAACCCTTATATATCAAAGAGTACCCTATTTGAAATTCCTAATATAACCTACAGAAATTGCACCTTATTTCAGTTTAGCTTTGGTGATTGGGAAAATCCATTAGAACTGAAGTCTAACTTCAAAGGATGTATTTTTGACGAAATTCATTTTACAAAGTTCTGCAAGACCCCGTATCGCATAGCAATGAAAGAGTGTGAGTTCCGTAATACAAGGTTTACACATCAAGATATGCAAATGGGAGGTTTAAATATTTCAGAAAGTATATTTTTTGACTGTGTTTTCGATCAGGTACTTACTGCGGATATGAAAAAAAGAAAAAATTTACAGAGGTGCACTGTAGATGACAATTATGTATACTACAGATCTTATTATTTAAGTATAGGGGATAAGAAAGATGCTGCATTACTTGCCTACAAGACAAAACTTTCCGAATTCCAAAATTGCACATTTCAAGGCTTGATGATGTACCGACGACATCCCGATTCTCATTATCTAGATAAGAACGCTTCGGTGATTTCGTTTCCTCAAAAGGGCATTGAGACGTGTACATTTGATGTATATTTCCCTGCAAAAGACACAGGGCAAAGGAACAAAGGTCAGTTCGTGAGGGGTGTAACGGATGATACAATGATAGAAGACTTTGGGTATGGCATTCATTATATAGAGAACAGACGTGAAAACCTATTCAATAAATATGATGATACATATGAGTCGTTCGATGAATTTTTAGATGACTATGATCTTTGGAAAGTCACGGGTTTTGATAAAGATACGCTGTTAAAGGCTAAGAAGTTGATTTGGAGATTTTGGTTTGAAATTCATTATCTACACATTCTAGGTGATGCAAACTCAAAACCTTTGTATTTTGGAATAGACAATAATGGTGGGATAAGCGATTTTATTTTTGAGGAGTGCGACGTTACATTTTATGACACATTGGACATTTACGATGGTATAAATAGAACTCCGCCTGCTTTACGTAGAGGTAAATTCAAAAACAGTAAAGTGCATATTGATGCTCTTCGCTTGGTTGTTCAGTCTAGATTTGAAAATTGCGTTGTTTCCGGCATTTTTTATGTTCAGTTCAATCCAAACGCAGATAGCAACAGTATGTATACTTATTTCAAAAACTGTGACTTTAGGGGTCAAACTTTAGAGCTAAAAACTAAGTACCGCAGTATAACCGAGAGCGTATCTCTCTTATTTAGGAACTGTATTGTCGACGAACATACAAAAATTACAATTTTGGAACCTAGAAAGTCTATTCAGATGGGACGACACGACAAGCCCCCACTTACACTAGAAGAACTTCTTGCCTTTGGCGAAGATGTCTTTGTGAAAGGTTGAGCAGAATGATTAGTTCTTTCATGAATACAAAGCTAGGTCGTGGTAAGCATATTTACGGTGCCGTTCTGTTCAAATCCGACATTGAGGACACAGATATTTCAGGCACTGTCTTATTTGAAAATTACACTGAATTAGACTTTGAGGATAGTGTGATTCAGATTAATCCTCGACTCACATCAAAAGAGTCTTTCTTAGAGTTTCAATTTCTAAGTCCTTTTGAAGTCACATTGCTATTCAGTAATAACAGAGCAAAAGCTGAGCTGATGGCTAATGCCAAGTTTCGTAATACTGAAATGACACAAATGGATTTCACGTATGTCGGCAGATACAGCATGGGATTTAATCTAACTAATCTTGTACGTACAATTTTAAATGCGTTTTCTTTTGAACATGCTGTGTATCACACAGAAGGTTCTCGAAACATCCGATACGACAATAGGTCTACGTTTGATCATTGCGAGTTCTACAGAGATGAGACAGCCGATCAAGATATTATGTTACTTTTGGGGGAACGACTTGGGGAACGAACAAATTCTATTCTTGGCTTTGGAATTGATGGTGTCTTGTATACAGATAGTCTTAGATTAGTCAAACATTATGATTTGTTCTATTTCGTTTTAGGGAATAGTTTTAGTCACGATAGGAAGTACAAACGTACATTCCCCAATGGATCTAAGCAGATAAAGTCCGTTGAGGATGCTTTAATATCAAGATGTTATGAGAATACTAAATCTTTTTTTGAGTGGGAGTTTGAAGGGTCTGTGTACTCTATCCGAGTCCGTTCTGATTTTGGTTTTGCGTTCACAGTAACCGAAGTGTCAGAACTCTTTGCGTTAGCTCACGATGTTAATGAAAAGATTACGATTTGGGATGAAATACGAGTTAGACCTCTTGGTAGACTATATTATGATAATCATCTGCATATTGTAGATAATGAATTAAATAGTGCACTTTCGATAGAAGAGTTCGGTAGAAGTGAAGACTTTAACGAGAAAACAGATACTACAAATCTGCCCCATGCACTGTACAGCTTACTTTTTAGAGAATTTGGAGGGGATGCTAAACTTAGAGAAATGTTCATCCGCTCTGTAAACGCAGACAGAGAGGATTATGATGGCTACAGAAAGACTTTAAGAGACTTGAATTTCCCAATGCAGACTCTTATGCTTATGGAATCCGTACGTCAGTTCAATGGCAGGCACGTTGATAAGGATTACGAAAGCAGATTTTCCAATCCGAGTTCTTCTTTAGTACAAGACATAGAGAAGTCTTACATCAAAACTATCGCATTAATGCCCCAGCCTCTTGAGTACAATGAGTTTGTAGGGCGAATTCATCCTCTGAACATGACCTTGTGTTTAGCGAGAGATGACCGAAGTTACATTCTGTACAGCCCTACATTCTTTAAGACCCAACAACCTTTTTATATTTTTGGGTATGCTCTCGTGAATTGGAGGGAAGATCTTGACGTTCCTTTCATTTTCGACATTATGTACGATATACCTTTCAAAGACTTGATGTTAAGTATTGTGTTGCAAAGTCTAAAAGATGAAGGCTACACAAAACTGTTTTATGATGGTGGTAAAACGTATGGCGATTTATTGGACCTTGATGGGTTTGAAGGTGTCTACCATGAAGATAACTACCTAATTTTGGAAGATGACTTTCTGAATGAAAAACTACTTCCTGCAATGAGTAAGTTGAGTGATACACACTTCAAAATGCTCGGTAGGGTAAATAAAAATGTGGTGAAAGATCAATTAAAAGAAATGGCTTGGGGCAAGTTCAGTTACGAAACTCGTGTACATAGGAATGTACTTAGCTACTTTTCCTAGCATTTGAGATAAATGATTTGTGTAAAATAGTTTTTAATCCTCTGAACAATCGTCAACAATGACAAGTCCATTATTGTAGATTGAGTCATCTACAATCACAACTTCATTACCTGAACTTATCCAATCTGCACACCACAAGACTTTATACCCATGTTGTCTTGCAAGATTAGCAAGCTCTGTCGAGTTTCCGCCCCAAAGTACTGTATCATCTTCGTAATAAGGGTAGTGTCTTTCTCGAATCTTCTGAATGTATTCATTCTCTAGAAGTTCGATAATATGTTCTTCTACATCTTCATAAGGTAAAAAAAGTGAAGAAAGTTTATACTTTAGACTTTCAAGATGTCCAGAATATGCTTGCACTTCAGGGAACTCTAGCAAATCAGGGTCTTCAACAATTTCAAAAACTTCTGTAAGATAGTCTCGAATTTGCCAAGTACCCCAATCACTATCCCATTCACTATTATAGTCTGATGTGTAAAGACCATGCTCGCTAAGAATTTCTATAGCGATTGCTCTTTTTAAATCGTCTTCAAACTCTAAAACATCTTCATATTCAGAAATAAGATATGTGAAGTCTTCTCCTGTATTCCGATCTTTGATTTTCAATATAAATGCAGGAGCAGTCAATCCAAAGAAATCTTTTTCAATTGAGTTTGCCGACTCTATGTTCAGAAATCCGACATTCGCACTATGAGGATTGACTTCCAAGATTTCTTCATCTGGAATGTTGAGTTCTAATTCATAGACACAAGATTCCCCACCTTGTGCATAATTGGCAGCAACATGGTACTCGTCTGTGCAGTAAAGACCTCGACCTAGCATTTCTTGACCAACACCTCCATGACCTTTAAGGTCATCAAGGTCTAGTCCCGAATAAGGTGTTCCTCTATACAAAACATATTTAGACACATCTTTATCCTAACACCCAAGCATCTATAGGATCTTGACCATCGAGGAACGTGTTATAGATGTAGTCAATAGCTTGCCAATCTATGAACTCGCAGATTGACTCTAGCCACTTTGCTCTATCGCCGTACACATCTAGGAAGTAAGCGTGTTCCCACACATCTATGCAGAAAATAGGAACATACTTCCGCATATATGGAGTGTCATGGTTCTTAGTCGAGTATATTTTCAGTGTTTTTCTGAAAGGGTCGATACAGCCCCAAACCCATCCTGAACCAAATCGAGATAACCCTTCAGATTTTATTTTAGAAATAATGTCCGATTTTGACATTCCAAAGTCGTTAAGTAGTTGAGACTGATAGCTTGGGTTAGGGTTTGGAGTAATGCATTTCCATAATAAAGTGTGAGTTACATTTCCACCCATCATATTTCGATAGAACTCTTTATCAGAGCCTTCAAGATAGCCGTCTAAATCACTGAGTACGTCAGAAGGTTCGATGCTGAGTAGTCCACTGCTTTCAAAACGCTTGTTGAGCTTATCTACATAGCCTTTGTGAAGCTTGTGAACATGGACATACATTGTCTCGACAGAAATGTGAGGCTCGAAAGCTCTAATATCCCATGAAGGTAAGTTTTGCACTAACATTTTATTTATGGGGTTTCCAAAGAGAACAAGATTAATCCGACATCCGATATCTTTACATTTTCGTCTCTTGCAATAGACGTATACCCTAAATCTTGACCTTTTTGGGTAACCCAAGAGACAATTCTATCCTGATCGGCTTGCGAAATGTCAAGATCATTGAAGAACATCAAAAGTAAACTTGCTGTGTTTTGGTTGTGCTTCGAACGGCATTTGAAACTTAAGTTTAACTCTAAGTCCGAGTTAAGGTTAGACTCAACAGCATCACACAGCGTATTCAAATCTTCATTTTCTGTATTTGACATAGAGGAATTCCTTAAGCAAACTCTAATTCTTGAGCAAGTCCAAATCCGTCTTCATCGAAGTCAATGTCTTGTTCATCGTAAATTTTCGCAAGAGGTGTTGCCACTGCATTGATCAAATCGGAAATAGTAGGTGCACCATTCACTTTGATGGTGATTGATTTACCCGAACGAGACGCTGAGACAGACCCACTTGACTTTTCAGTCACTTTGAATGTCACATCAATTCCGTAGAGTTGTTCATCTGCAGCATAATAGTCTAGCTTAGACCTTAGTAAGTTAAGCACATTCTTTACAGCACCTGCAGACCCTTGAACGGCTGTCACACCTGCATCAGTTTGAGAGAAAGTCCAAACCTTTGCTTTGGATTGTGCTTTAGGTTGTGCTTTAGGTTGTGCTTTAGGTTGTGCTTTAGGTTTGTTTGGTAAACTTTGAAGGCTTTGAGACATCTCTCTAGCTAATCTACCTAACTCATCTCTTGTTCGGTTAAGCGATTCAGTTTCTTCTCGAATAGCGTCTTGCACTGCAGGATCATCTGTAGCTTTACTTCCTAAGCTTAAGTCATCAATAGCACTCTCTATAGATGATTGTGCTTCATTTATGTCCTCAGCATTACCTGTAGACATTGCTTTATTAGCGTCTTTTTCAGCGGCTTCAACACTATCCTCTGCCTCGTCAAGGATTTCATCTCCAGTAACAGGTCTATCGCCCCAAGACACAATTCCATCTAGAATAGCTTTAGTAAATGTGTTTATGCTTTCTTGGTTCAAACCCTCTGTGACAAGAGAATAAGTGGATTCCAATCCTAAGCGTTTAACCTTAAGTGCTGTTCTTAACATTTTTCCGATTTCGGTCTTGTTTCGAAGATCTGTGAGTTGGTGTATTGTGAGCTTAGCACTTATCGCATTAGGATTACTATCGTCTAGCACTTTGAATACAGCAGCCATATTCCCACCGCCTGATCTGCTGAATTCTACAGTTAAGCTATCCATGCCTTTATACTTGGCTTTTGCTTTTGGATTGCTTAGAACATAATCAATGACGCTTGCAATAGCTGCTATGTTGTTTAAAGCTCTATCGCAGTTTGCTCCTGTCTGAATCAGTATAGATTTACCATTCTCCCCACCGGGTTCAAAGTTAAACGAGTCTTTTGTGAGTAAGAATGACTTTACAGGTTCTCCACAAAACTGACTTGAGTCCACCTGAATGCTGTTTAAAAAACTATCTATGCCTAGATCAATTGGATTTTTTCTATGCCGTCTGCGTGCCATAACTTGTCCTCGACTTTGTGCTTTTCTGTTTTAGGAAGTATACACTAACTTACCACCATACCGCAAAAAAAAATATATATGCTATCGGTTGAAAGTCCATGGAATCTAAATTTGAAACATTTGGAAAATCTCAAACGCATCCAAATCGTCATGCTCGTCGTCATCAGACTCAAACTCAACGCCCGTGAGCAGACTTGCTAGGTAGTTGGATAGCTCTAAGTATACACGTTCTATAGTTGATTTATCCGAAAAAGAAAAATGAGAGGGTAGACTGATGTCAATTTTCCCATTTTCAGCATCTTCAAAAATCTCAACTTCGGATATTCCATCAACAAGGCTAACTTCAAAATCTACATCTGTAGTGTCAATAAGGTAGAATGTGAATAGGCTTGCTATGTTTCTTTGCATTTTATCTACAAACTTGTAAAAGTCCATAAAGGGTACGTTTGTTTTTAGCTTAGACGTTCGCTTTACACCTTGCTGATTAAAAGAGATAGTCAGACCAAGAGGCTTTTTTGAGCTAGGTGTTCGTTTTGGTTTTGGCTCAGTCTCCCTTTTGGGAGTAGGATCTAAAATGTCTTCAACGACTGTCGGATCTAAAACTTCTCTACTGTGGGCAGGTTTCTCAATAGTCTCTATGTCTTCTTTAGGCTTAGGTAGTGTGTCTAATTTTTCAGTCTTGGGTACAATAATAATATCTGTTACGTCGTAAAATAGAGGACCTGCGATTTCGAGGTCTACTAATTTTTGTATGTAGTCTTCATCCCAACTTTCACTTATGTATCCTTGATCAAGGATTTGTGAAACTTTCTGCTGATTAAATACGTTATCGTCTAAAAACCTATAGAGTCTTTTGAACTGCTTGACATTGATACTCTCTTTTAAGTCTTCAAATGCTTTTAAGTCTTCTACGAAACCTAGTCTACTTTTCGGTTTTATACTTTTTGGAATTTCTATACCTTCGAAGTCTACAGTATCCACAAGATAGTCTATTGTACCGTCTGACAGAAGTTTAAACGAGTCCTCGGATATTATCCTTTCGAGGGATTCTTTTAATTCCCAAAAAGTATCTAGCTTCATTTCACGCATTTGCTCATTTAGTTTTTCCAAACCTCCAGCGTGTTCTACAATGGCGTGTACAAGTTGTTCAGATAAAGACTCTGTTTCTTCATCTTCAACAGACTCGCATAGGTTTATATCAACCAAAGGATCTGAATCTAAACTTTCTATGTGGAGAGGTAAGCTATCTACAACAGCCTTTGCTTCGCTTTTTTCCTGTAGAAGAGTTCGATAAGCGTCACTGATTTCAGATTTCAAAGCCTCAAAATCTTCTCTTTCTCGTAAAGAAGCAACGTCTCTTGATCGAATACTTTTTATTTTTTGGTTGGCTTCCTCAATTCTTCGTTTGAAGTATGCATCTAAGTTGTCCAAAATAGTAGTGAACTCTAGAGTCTCTGACACTCTTGAGATACCTGAAGTAAACATTTGAGTTTTTGATGCAAAATCTCTTACGAAAGCTTCTTTTAGCTGATTTGCAACTTCTAAGAATTGGTCTTTCACTTGTAGTAACGTAGATTTACTCTCGTTTAAACTGATTAAGTTATCACCATCACCAATCTCAATTAATGAGTTTGCGTCTTGTAGCCAAAAGTCAATAAGGATTTGAATCATTGCAATTTTATCAGTCAGCATCTCTATGTCGTAGATAGACGAAATCAAATTACTCACTTGGTTTCTGTCGATCAAGGTTCCAGCATCTTCTTGAAATGTGCTTGCACTGAGAGTTTCGTTAATTTCTAGAGCTATCTCTGTGTATTCTGTACCTACTTTTGACACGTAAGAGCTTATAGGATCTATACAGCCTTGAGAAGCCACTAAAGATTTTAGCCACTCATAAGCGACTTCAAACACTTCTCCTGAAAGAAGAGTGATTCTATTTGATTTCACATCCTCCCCATATAGGTCTGTATTTTGTAAGCCACTCGGTGTCCGCCACTCGAATATGGATTTTCTAATTGTATAAAAAGTTTGAGTTTTGACTCTTGCCTTTATTTCAGAAGATTTTAGCTCATTTAATGGGACTTTGTGAAATTCAAAATCGAAAGCAAGCTGTTGTGTAGGTGTTGATTTTGCTTTTGACTCGTCATTGATTATACGTATGTATTGGTTTATTACTTGAAGGCACACATATGCACACGATTTTTTTGTGTTGAACAAAGCAGGGTCGGACGTTGTAATCGTGATTGTATTCTCTGTAGCACTAATTAAGTCTACACAGTCCTTTTCAAAGTTGAGGATGAACGCATTTATGTCAGACCCAAAGTCCTCAATAATGATATCTTCTATGATGCTTGCAGTAGAGGCTATATTTTCTATATACTTTATAAATGTATCTGCATTTTTTGACGTTCCCTCGTCAGGATCGTAAGGAACGAAAATGCCTTTATTAGAGTTGTTTGACAGCTCTGTTTCAAAGTCGTAACCTTTATCTGTAATAGTTATTGTACTTATTCGGTTGGACTGCACCTTACGGTACTCTCGATGTATGTTTTTACGTAGAGCCTGTACACCTCTACCGTATGGATTTTTACGTAAGCCCATTTTCTACACCCCATCACTTCAAACGATTTGTGTGTAAGCATAGCACAAAAACACCACTCAGTTCAAAATAACCTCGACTCCATGCTGCCTAAAGTAGTCAACACCATTTTTTGTAGAGTACCCTCCATCTATGCAGTACACTCGCTGAATACCTGAATGATGTATCAATTTAGCACACATTAGGCAAGGCTCTCCATTGACAATGAGCCAACAGCCTTGTACAGCCGACCCTAGCCTTGCGGCATTTGTAATAGCATTTGCTTCTGCATGGTGACAACCAACTTCTAGTCTTTGACCACTGACGACACCTAAAGAATCTCTCGCACAAGTGTCTCCACCACACAGTTTATGTTCGCAACCTTTAGGTAATCCATTGTATCCCTCACTAATTGTGGAGTTAGTTATGGGGTTTACAATTACGGCACCGAATTGTCTTCGAGTGCATGGAGACATCTTAGACAGCAAACGTGTTTGCTCGAATCTCATCTCTAGGTGTTTAGCTTTCATCTAGATACTTAACCATCCATGCTGTTCAAATGTCTCTACAGTTTGCGGAAATTTATCCCTAAGTATATCTAAACAACCTCTAGCTATAACTTGGCACTCTTGCTGAGAGTGAGCATCTAATCTTAGTTTTAGAAACCTAGACCAATTTAGTGCGTTACCTGTCATTACAAAGGATGTCATTAGAGATTGTGGAAGTACCGATCTTGCTTGCTCTCGAGAAACACCTTCTTTCAGTAGATTGTTGTATAGATCGAGAGCTTCTTGTGTTTGCTCATGCATCATAGTTCGCAGTGGATCTGTACTTGCTACTAAACTTGTCAATGAGCATTGAAAGTTTTTCTCTGACTGCATTCTAAGTCCCAAAAATTTGAAAAACTCAATATTCTGATCTGTATATCTACGGCTCACTTCATTGTACGAAAATGTACGATGTCTCATGATTTGGCTACGTACGAACAGAGGACACTTGATTGTTACACTAAGAGCAAGATGCTCAAATGGGGAAGTGTGTTTATGTCTAGCTAAGAAGTGAATAAGCTTTGCATCTTTTTCACTAAGCTCTGTATTGTCAAAGTCTGCTCTGTCGTAGGATACTCTCGCAGCGTCAGCTACTGTTTTATCTGTACCCATGTGGCTGACATAGTTCACTTTCATGGGTGCATACACTACTTTACTCATCAGATTCACCATCCTCTACGAATCTAAGGGTGTCTGCTATGACCTCCCTTACGTCATGATCTTCCATACCGAGTAAGTCTAATGTACTAATCACATTCGACAGCACTGTACTTTTGTATTCCGATACGAATGTGTCAGCAAATGAGTCTTCATCCACAAGACAGAAAATCATGACTAAAGGGCAAAGATATATTCCGTTGATTACACAAGAACGAAGTGCTACTTTATCTAGTCTTTGAAAAGCTTTATTTAGTTTCACGACTGTTTTTTTGTGAAAAACCTTTAAATCAGTTGCGGAGTCCGTAGGTGATTTATTTTCTTCCATGAAATTATCAAGCGACTTCAATGAGGCAACGTGAATCTGAGCAATAGCCAGTTTAGCCAATGTCCACATTTTGTGTGTAGCGTAACCATAGATCATGGTATATATTATTGCCACTTCTAGCATCAAACTATCTCATACTTTTGGGAGCAGTGTCTACAGCTTCAATCTCTTCTTCTTCCGCAACCATCGCTTCAGTAGTGAGCATAAGTGAAGATACAGAAGCTGCGTGTCGAAGTGAAGATCGAACAACTTTTACAGGGTCGATAACACCTGATGTAAGTAGATTTTCATATACACAAGTTGCCGCATTGAACCCATAAGAGTCAGTTTCTGCAGATTGAACTCTCTGAACGACGATAGATCCGTCAACACCTGCATTCGACGCAATCTGTCGGATAGGAGCTTCGATCGCTTGCATGACTATGCGTACACCCATTGTCTGCGTTGGATTACTCACGTCTACAGTATCTAAAAGACCTCTAGCCGCTCTCAAAAGTGTAACACCTCCACCTGCAACAATTCCCTCCTCAGCTGCAGCACGTGTGGCGTGTAAGGCATCTTCAATCCTTGCTTTTTTCTCTTTCAGCTCCGTTTCTGTAGCCGCACCGAGTCGGATGATGGCTACACCACCTGACAGCTTAGATAGACGCTCTTGAAGCTTCTCTTTTTCATAGTCTGACGAGTTGTTCTCAATCTGACTCTTGATGAGTTGGGTACGTTCATTTACAGACGAAACATCCCCCCCACCTCTTATGATTGTAGCTTCTTCTTTACCTACAACAATTTTCTTTGCTGTACCTAAGTCGTCTAAAGTCAAATCTTCGAAACTGACACCAATCTCACTAGATACAATATCCGCACCTACAGAAATCGCAATGTCTCGTAAGCAATCTCTTTTATGATCTCCAAATCCCGGAGCGTTCACAGCACACACATTTAGGCTACCTCGTACTCTGTTTAGTACAAGTGCGGACAGCACTTCATTCTCCACAGAGTCGGCAATGATGAGCAATGGTTTTCCTGCCTTTACGACAGCTTCTAGTAAAGGGACAATCTGATTTACGTTTGATAACTTTTCTTCAGAAACTAGGATATATGGGTTATCATACTCAGCAATCATCTTTTCAGTATTCGTTGAGAAATAGGGAGATAGGTAGCCCTTACTCCATGACATACCCTCTACGAAATCAAGAGAAGTCTTGATGCCATTTGCGTCTTCAACTGTAATCACACCATCAACGCCAACTTTCTCCATGGCTTCTGCAATAATGTTTCCGATTTCTACATCACCATTCGCTGAAATAGTACCTACGTGTTTGATGTCCTCGTTCGAGGTTACAGGCTTTGCGATTTCTGTGAGACGCTCATCCATGATATTGATTGCTTTATCAATGCCACGCTTGATTTCCATGGGGTTGTTACCTGCAGAAACGAGCTTAACACCTTCACGATAAATAGACTGTGCGAGAACAGTCGCAGTAGTTGTACCGTCACCTGCTACAGAGTTTGCTTTTGAGGCGACTTCTTTAACCATCTGTGCACCCATATCTTCAAATGGGTCTTTTAGGTTGATTTCTTTTGCTACAGAAACACCATCTTTTGTTACGAGAGGTGATGTGTAGCTTTTCTTAATTACAACATTTCTACCTGCAGGTCCGAGTGTGACTTTAACTGCATTTGCTAGTTTGTCTACACCTCTTAACATTGCGGTTCTTGCTTGCTCTGCGTAAATAATATCTTTTGCACTCATATAATTAAGCCTTTGTAACCTTTCCTAAAACTTTTGCATTGTCTAAAATCATGAAAGACTCCCCGTTTAGAGAAACCTTCGTTGCGGTGTCTATAGGGAGAACAACAACTGTATCCCCTGTGCCGACATCTTCAAGGGTTGAGCTTACGACTTCACAATGAATAACAGTTTCAGTATTTGAGTCTGAAGGAAGCAGTAATCCGGATTCTCTTTTTTTAGGCTGATTATCCGATGTGGCTTTTCGCACTAGAGTACGACCCTCTGAGGGAATAAAATTGTTTACCATCAGTATCTCCATAATGTGGTATATATGTTTAACGGAGCTTTAAACCTATGCACCCACTATCGAAATGTCAACAGTAATGTGTAAAAAATTGAGTGTTTTAATCTGTGTTTGTTTTTGATAGCATATAAGGGTTTCCCACAATTCTCACAGTGTCTTTAGGGTTGAATATGGCGACGTTTAAGCCGTTCCCAAACTCAGGATCTAGTTCTTTCTCATACCATCCTTGGTAGCCGAGTGCCTGTAAGCAACCAAAGAACTCTTCAGCTACCCACATGAAAGGGTGTGCTGTGGGTTCAAAAGTTCGATAGCTCTGTGTGTGCATACGATCAAATAGTTCTTCAATGTCACTTTCGCTGTCTTCTCCACACGCTGTTGATAGAGCGTGTCGTAAAGCCTTACCCTCGTCCGTAAGCGAATTGTGTGTTTTGTCAAAAACCCGACTAGCATCTAGGATTCTATCTGCCTGTATCTCTACGCTGTACACGTATCCAAAAGCTGAATGTGTTGGGTATTCATAAATGACATCTTGGATTGCGAAAGAGAGAGCATCTTCAAATTCTGAAGCGAAAAATGAAAAGTTTCTATCCATTTGACGAAATGCGTTGTTTGGGATGGTCGTTGTTGATCCGTGATACCATACTTTCGTTTTGTTGTATGGGTTGTTCAGCAAGCTCACAGTGCCTTCTTCGCCATGCGGTTGTTTGAGTCTTTAACCGCCCTCAAGTTCAAATCAAGATTGCCTTCTGCCCAATCTACCTTTGCAGTGCTTGTATATTGCCAAGCGTGCCATTCATTCCATGGATATACAAAAGGTTGCTCTTTCCAATCCGCAGCCCACAGGTTAAAGGAATTCAAATCTGTGAAAGACTGCAACTTCATCTCTTTCAAGTAGTTTTTCGATGTATATATACCGATCTGTGTTTCGGAATGTACGCCTGAAATCGTTTTACAGAACTCCATAACCCATTCAGCAATCGCAGAAGTGTTCAACTCTGACTGCCTATACTCTAAATCTAAAAATAGTTGAGATATGTCTAAACCAAAGGTTTCGTTCAGGAAGTTAGATGCTTCTAGGTATGGACTGTTTGCAAACTTTGTAAAGTGATAAGCACCTACATCAAGACCTATACCTTTCGCAATATCTGCATTTTGTCTAAATGTAGAGTCTGCGTACGTTACACCCTCTGTCGCTTTTAAATATGCAAATTTTATATTCATAGGAACAGTATCCCACAGTATGGTGTTGTGATGAGAAGCATCAAAACCCTCTTCCACAGATGCCCACACACCTAAAGCTAAACCTGTATCTTTACCTACGATACCATCTGCGTACAGACCCATTTCCTCTTGGAAAACTTGCACGCTTCTTTTCGTAGCACTTCCAAAAATACCATCTACTTCAATAAGCTCGAAAGATGTCCATTTCGGCAGTGAAATCTGTATTTGCTTTACTTGATTTCCTACAGAGTTCAACTTTTGAATTTCGTATACGGCGTACATATCGAAGTGTCTCCTTTTTCGGAAATAGAATGTCTGATTTAGCCGAAGAAGGGACTCGAACCCTTAACCTACTGATTACAAATCAGTTGCTCTGCCAATTGAGCTACTCCGGCAAACGCTACATTTAAATTTGAAGCATTGGTTAAACGTAGACCAAACCCAACGAGATAACCCTATTATAAATAGGAGGCTTCAACCACACTTCTTACTGCATCCTAGCACCCTAAGTCAAGAATAATTATTACAGTAAACAGTAGACTTAGATAAGCACGTAGGGCAGTATAAGCCTATGTTACTTGTGTACTCTTTAGGGTGTTGAAGATCTTTAACTTTTCTCCTATTCAGAACTCTCCATTTTTCTCCACGCTTTAATGTATATTCGTAAAACTTTATGCCGCATATTGAACATTCAGGTTTTGATATGCCCATGTAACCTACTCCATAGATGCCGAAATGCTTTTTCTGCACATTGTGGAACTACTCCGTTCCCAAGGAGTCTAAGCTCGTCTGTTCTATTATCACAATTTGAGTAGAACTCGGTCTTACCCAACCAATCGGAAGCCCCATTATTGCCTCTACCCAGCGAGGATTCACATATCCTCGATAGTTCTCGACTTCCAAAATCTGTTGGGGTATCAAGTTTAGTCTCAGACTCCCGTTTTTCATTGGCTTCAGTTGTTTCTTGAGTCCCGCATCTTTCCAATCCCTCGTTGTCGGTGTTGCCCAATTTCTTTTCAACTCTTGGAGGCTCCCATCCGAACTGTTGCCAACCTCTTGGTGCAGGGAAAGCTTGGTTTCTTTTTCGCAAGCTTCGTAAGAGGGAGATTTTGTCCAATCTAGAGTCACTTGATCTTGAAGACTCAGACTGTGATCGTTCTTCCCATCTTTGCTTAGTCTCCTCCCCGACTTTGTCAGAACCATGTGTTTGTGCAATGTCTCCTGCGTTGTCGGTGTTGCCCAATTCAATGGGGTCGTCAATTGTGGATTTGTGTAGTAGACTTGAAACAAAGGTTGTGTGTTCCTCTGAGAGTTGATCGTACACTCCAAGAATAAATAACCTCTTTCGTTGATGGGTTGCACCGATTTCACTCGCTGAGAATATTCCTGCCGTTGCTTGATAACCCAATCTTTCCAACTCTCGGAGGACATGATGCAGAACATTTGTACCGAGGGGGTCTGACCAACCTTCTGACTTGAGTTGGCTTGTGAGTATACCTTCGACATTTTCGAAGAAGACGATTGGTGGGTATTCAAGCTCTTGAATTCCTTGAACAATGTAAGGCCACAAATGTCTAGGGTCTTCGTCGTTTTTTCTACGGTGAGAGGCTGTGGAGAATGGTTGACAAGGGAAGCCTCCACTGAGGATATCCACTCGTCTAGCGAACTTTCTCCATGGGAATTTTTTAAGATCCGAGAATATAGGTGCTGTATCGAGGAATCCTTTTTCAATCTTCGCAACCAAGTTTTGGATGGCGAAGGTTTCGATTTCCACAAAAGAGACTGTTCTAATTTTTTCGAGAGCGAGCTGTAACCCGAGGTCGATTCCTCCGTAACCTGCACACAGTGAGATATGGGTAAGTTCTTTGGTATGACCCACATTTATACTCCTTTTTGATGTTTATTGGGAGTTCATTTTCTCAACTACCTAGCCTCTTGTCAACAAAATTCGGGAGGCTTTTCAGCGTGGTCTATAAATCCCATAACGAACTCTGATGATTTTTTTATTTTTACACATATCCGCAAGTTTATGGGATATATACGATCTTAACCATAACCTGTCTTCATAACTGTCTTTACTTGTTTTCACACATCTATACTGCTCTGGTAGATTCAATGACGCTACAATGTAATTTAGTACATCGTCTATGCTACCTTTATCCTTTTCAGAAAAATCATTAAACTCAAAGTTTGTACGTTTGAAATAAGTATTTAAGAGTGAATATTGATTACGCTTTATAACCCCTCTATGCCTTTCATTCATTTAAAACCTATCCATTCATCACAAATACTGCCGTACTTCGATCTAGCTTTGTATCGCATATATGAACATCGACTACGCATTTTATATTCAATGCCCACAGTGGTCTTATACATATGCTGTATTTCAGAGTTACACGCTGATCCACACTCTGATTGGAGAGTGAGTATACTTTGTATAAACCGATTCTCATCTTCTGTACCTTGAAGAGCATTTCTTGGGTCTACACACTTACCTAAGTTCTTTACAACATAACTACACATCAAGTGTGTAGGGTGGTTTCTTATTGCAGAACACCCTAACATTATAGTGCAAAACAAAGTACATATGAGTTTACTAGTCATAATACAATCCTACGAAATCAAGTGTTTTGATAAGACTGTATCAAAATAGGTACATACTAGCTATTTTGCGAATGGACCCGAAGGGAGTTGAACCCTCAACCTACAGATTAATTTCTGCTGCTCTACCAGTTGAGCTACGTGTCCTCTATGTTAGATTTGCTAACATTGGAGATATTGTCAACACCTATTTCAAAAAAGAGTCTATATAATCTTCGATATCTTCCGAGTCTTTATAAGTATCAAGAATATAGTTTATATTCAATCCTCTCTCCGCAGCTTCAGTCTGAACTTGAAGCATGGGAGAGAATGTCTGTTTACCTTGCTTGACTTGTTCTAGGCATCTCGTCAAGAAGAACCTTAAGGTGTCACCTCGTTGACTCGCTCTCGGTGTACTCCAATTTTGACCACAGGCTACAGAAAGCTCTTTCTGCGGTTTGGGGTACGACCCCATTTCCGAGAGATCGTAGTTCGTCTGTTCTACTATCCACGGTTGTGAGCAACTTGGTAAAGTCCAACCTATCGGTAGACCCATTACTGTCTCCACCCATCGAGGATTCAAGTTTCCCACTTTCATTTCCGCTTTTGTACCCTCCGTCTGTGCAGGTAAGTCTGCTGTCTGACCCTTGTACGCACGTCCTTCTGCCCCTTTCCAATCCCTTGCTGTTGGGGTTGCCCATGTCTTTTCTGATTGTTCTTGGCGGTTCCCAATCGAACTGCTCACATCCTCTAAAGTTTGACCAAGCTTGGCTTGCTCCAACTGTGCTTGGTACGTAAGTAGATCTTGTCTGCCCTTGGTCATCAGAGCTTTCACGTTTTCGATGTCTGAGTATGTTGACCCATTCACGTCCCCCATGATTGGGGTTCTCCACATAGCTCCATTTTTGAGAGAGCAACTCTGAAATACAAGATCTTCCAAATGAGTTGAGTTTGGAGTGTACGCCAAGAATGAAAATTCGCTTTCTTTGGTGTGGTGCACCGACTTCGCTCGCTGAGAATATTCCTGCCGTTGCTCTGTAACCCAATCTTTCCAATTCTCTGAGGACATGGTGCAGAACATTTGTGCCTTTAGGGTCTGACCAATCGTCGGATTTGAGTTTGCTTGACATGATTCCTTCAACATTTTCGAAGAAAACAATGGGAGGTTTTCCAAGCTCTTTGATTCCTTTGACGATGTGCGGCCACAAATGTCTTGGGTCGTCATCTGCTTTTCGTTCTCCAGCTCCTGAGAATGGCTGACAAGGAAACCCTCCACTGAGGATGTCCACTTTTCCGCAAAACTCTTTCCATGGGAAAGTTTTAAGGTTGCTCCAGATAGGTGCCTCATCCAAGAGGTTGTTTTCAATCTTCGCCGCCAAGTTTGAGATGGGGAAGGCTTCGATCTCCACAAAACAGACTGTTCTAACTGATCCGATAGCTCTTGCGAGTCCAAGATCAATGCCTCCGTATCCTGCACAGAGGCTAATATGCGTACACTCTTCGGTACTATCCACAAGGTTTTATTCCTTATCTTCAGGGGCTATAGTGCCACATCTCTGAACAAGGTTGCTGTACTCTCGGAAAGATTCTATCTCAGGACCAAAGATTTTAGCTATTTCCTCAAAAACCTCTTTTTGCTCTGTAACTAAATTTCCGTATTCGCTCACAAAATCAGCAGATGCTTTAAACATTAAAGCGTCGTGTAGATTTTGAGACTCATCATCCTCTATCCTTAGTAACTCTGATGCCTTATAGCACAAAGACTTTAATCTGATGATCTCGTTACACATAAGGGCAATCGTCATCATTTGTGTATCGCTGTCTAATTTAGGCGAAAACTCAAACTTCATATAAACTCCAAATACGTTTTTAGGAGTGTGTAATTTCAAATCCAAACCTAAGATAGCTACTCTACAAAACAAAAGCCTTGAATGATTGGCTAACTGCCACCTTACTCAGCACATGAGTTGGATGAGAACCACACTCCTACTGGAACGGTAAATACTAACAAACACACTTTATGTTTAGTGCACTGTTGGAACTGCTCAGAAACCGAAGTTTACAGTCTTTTTAGTCTTTGCGTTAATCTCATCTTCTAGCTCGTTACAGTCGATACGCATCATCAAAGAGCCATCAGCGTCATCTGCAATCACACGCAAACCTGCACCTTTCCTAGAATTCCAAACAGCTTCTATTCTGCCTTTCTTTTTATCCACGTCGACATCATCAGCTTTACCATGTTTCTCTACAAGCTTTTCAAGCATTGTTGTAAGTGCTGAAATTCGACCTCCGAGCTTTAACATAAAGTCTTCATGGTAGGAGTACATGACTCTCGTGACTCTGTCATTTAGAGTAAAATACACGATTCTGCTTAAATTTTTGTATGGCTTTTTGAACTCGTAAACTGTGAGGTTTTTATGCTCCATCTTTTTACCACCACGCTTACGGAATGTCCGTATCGCAGACCTTGCTTTTTTTGTAGTCGACCCGAATTTTATAGTTGACTCAACTAGTGAAAAAGGTGAGTTTTTACAAGTAGGCTCTGCAAATGAAAGGCTTGAAAACATGACACTCAACGTGAGTGTCGATAAAAGTAATTTGCACATGGGAATCTCCTTAACTCTGTGCATATTTTGATAAGCTGAGCAGGTTTCTAAACCGAAACCATTCATCTCAAACGAGGATTTAGGCTTAGCACACCCCTAGTCGATTAGTAAAGTATAAAATAAAAAAAGTTAATATTTTTTTCACATAATCTCATTGACTACACCACTTCAGCATTTGTATAGTAAAGTTTCTATAGTCTAGCATATAAGGAGATACTATGCGTAAATACATATCGTCGGAGTTGAATGGGTTAGCTTGGGAAATAAAGAAAAAAACAGGCATATTGTGGGGTGAAGCGTTTGCACTTTCGCTAGAGCTTGGCTCGATACCAAACACAGTACTGAAGAACCCAAATTCTATACTTGGGCATTGGGGTCATGTAAACGCTAGAAGTTTAGCATCTCATTTTTGGAGTCTTGCTAAAGCGTACGAAGAGGTTAATGACTTTGGCAGATCTATCACAATGAAAAATGCAGCAAGGTACTTGTATAAGACATTGGATGCTGACGAGAAAAATAAAATGGACTTAGCCCACTTTGTCTCAGAGGAAGGCATTTCCACAGGAGTCATTAGAGAAACTCTCGACTATTTCGCTGCAGCAAATGATGCACGAATTACACATAGAAGTGAAAATCTTGTAATGAATGGTGCAGATGACTATAGGAGGCATCTGAAACTTCCGTATTGGACACTTAGATAATTTGGCACTGACCGCCTATACAAGCACCCTCTTCTGTAGGACTTGTTGTATCTGACGATTCAAGCAAAGAATCATAATCCACAGAAGATGTTTTCCGTTTCAAATCGTGCCATGTGTTCCATGCGTCTATCTCAGCATCTGTACTTTTAGCAGTGATTGGGTAAACCGCTTGGAAAGGAGCTTGAGCATAATCGTAATCACCTGTTGCGGAAAGAAAAGAGACTCCACAGAAACTATCTTTATTTTCCCATAGGTAATCTTGAACAGCTTGCCATTCATATGGTTTCACAGTCACTGTAATGGACACATTGTGTGTAGCAGACTCTAAACGCCCACTCCGTGTAGAAGGGACTACCCAATTCTCATACACGGTTTTAGACTTTTCCATAAATTCTATTGCTGACAAGTCTGACTTTTTTATTGCGTTTTTAGGAGCTTGGACAGCAAATGAAACAACTTTGTCAGCACCCCAAACACTGTCTTCCACAGCATGGGGGTTTTCAGAATAGAACTTTTGAAAGACAGGCTCATCTAAGTTTGCATTTACACGTCGTATATATCTATCTGCATGATGTGGGTGTATGCCACTTGAACTGTTCAAGACTAAACTTGTTGTTCCTTCAGGTTTTACGCAAGTGATTCGAGAAGCTGAACGAATCCCTAACGCATTTGCTGTTCTTTCGTTCGCAAGCATAGCTTCTTTAGATGCCTCTTGAAGACTTTCAGCATTTAGACAGATGTCGGGACTATCCATCACACCACAAATACTCACACCTAGAAGAGACTCTCTCTTCAAAATTTGACGACTAACTTCACCTAAATACCCTGTGTCTGTATATGCACTTTGAAAAGTTCCAAGAACGGAAGCTAAACGTGCTGCATCTTTCAAGTCCTGTGTACTCTTAACTTTTGAGGCATTGATTGTTGAAAGGTTACAAGCTTGCCAACCACTTTCAAATGAATAACCCTCCGCAAGCATACGTTCTCTATTCTCGAAACTGATAAGATCAAGTGTGTAATTTTCCACTACTGTATTATCTTTTTTGATCAACATTGGACACATAATGACCTCTACGCAAGGGTTCACAGTGTGTTCTTTAGAGCCTAGAAAGATAATCCCCGGCTCACCGAATTCTTTAGTAGATTTAAATATCCGATCAAAGTGTTCTCTTGGCGTATTTGCAGTTGCTACTGCAGAAATGTTTGCACGCCCCCTTTGGGGATTATCTTCAAACCAATTCCCAACTTTTGCATTTAGCATATCTTCATCGTCTACATCGAAAGTAGCTATAGTCGCTGCACGACGAATACCTGCAGTCAGTACAGAATCTGCTAGGTGCATAACGCAATCAAAGACATCAATTGTTCTAAGTTTGTCATAAATCCGTGACTCTAGAATTTTCTCGATGCGTGTAAGTGCTTTATTTAAAGGCTCGGCTCCGGGAGCCTTACCTCCAAAGCGGAGAGGAGAGCCTTTTGGTCTAATTTTGGAGTAATCAAACCAAGGTAGCTTATCACCGTTAAGATATGCACTGAAGAGTGCGTCTACAGCGTCTGCCCAACCTTCAATAGAATCTTCTATCACATGGGTGTAAGGGTATCCTGCGTCCATCACTCTAGGTAACTGATCTACATGGTGTTTTTGAACAGAAAACCCAACACCACAACCGCATAGAAGTAACCAAAGTGCTTCCGAAAAAAACTTTGATCTGTCTGCATATGAAGATACACAGTTGTATATCCTCATGTTTTTAGCTTTGGCAGCTTCGCCACCAAACTGTAATGCCCTTTGTGAACCTGTGATTCGCTTATCTTTCATTGCGCCTATGCATTCTTCAATTTCTGAACGCATATGAGGATACTGCGAAATGTGCATATCCATCATTCGGTCAACGGCTTCTGACCAAGACTCTCTTCTTTTCTTTTTTGAGTTAAATCTTGCGTATTTAGATCGAAATACGTATTCGTCGATCATGAAACTCTCCATTTTTCAGAGGTTACTAAAAGTGCAACAACACATATGCGTTGTTGCACGAAACTATGGGGGATTTGTTGTACACTACACGTTCCATTTTTGTCAAGACTCTATCCCTCAAGTAAAAATTTGAAATCTGGGTCGATCTTTAGGTATACTTCCAAAGCATGTAACAACTTACAAAAATACTGAAAGAGGTATGTCCATGAACAATACTCAAAGGATAGCCGATCACTTAGGTCGTACTCGAGCAAACCCCACATTTAATTTCGCACCTGCGATGCTGAATGTTACAAGGACTCTTGCTCCATCAGTGACTGCAAACTCTCGACTCATTGACTTCAGAGGCTCAACTGCCGTTGGGGGTAAAAAAGGAACAGGTGGTCGAGTCGCAACTTTGAAGAGAGTAAGACCTGCTAATTATGTTCCTCATGGACAAAGGAAAAACCTGCAAGACCAATACAAAGCAGATCGACTTCGCTTAGGTAAGATCGGCAAAGGGAAAAATGCGTATCTTTCGGCAGGTGGTAAATTCCCTCAGTATTTCGATGTTGACCCATCTATAGAATTCGACGTTTACGAAGCACTGTGTGCTGCTTTAGATGTGCCTTTAGGTACGTTTGTAGACTCTACACTTTTCAGTAGAGCTAAGTCAGGATTACGAAATCCCGGGTTCAGCTATTCTGAACTAGCCTCTTTAAATGCAAAGTTAGGATTACGAGGTGACGCTAAACTTGAGTATAATGTGAACGAGTCTTACATAAACCATCCTCAAGGTCGATTGAATGGCGTACCCTACGAAGACCGTTTGAGAGGCTCTGTACTTACTGCACTCGGCATAATCCCTTTTAGCAGCCGTAATCTAAGTGAAGTTCTAAATGAGCTTGATGGTAAAGAGTCTATTGAGTTTCGAGGGAGAAGCCCACAAGCACTCTCTAGGGTTGTAAGTTTGGCACAAAGAAAATCTGAACTCGCACCATCACAAACTGCAAGCCCAAGCACTACTGTAGAAGAAGCTCCCTTAGATCTTGAAACGGCATCAGATGATGAGATTACGGGTGAGGGATCAGAGGATACCCCAAGTACACAGCCTAAAAGTAAAAAAGGACTCATCATCGGCGGAACTGTCGCTACGGTACTTCTTCTCGGTGGTGCCAGCTATTACTTTCTAAGTAAGTAGGAGAAAAAAGGTATGTCTGTAAACGCTATGCACCTAAATAAAAAGATTTCCATGTTACCCTCTCATAAAGTAGCAAGAAACTTAAGTATTACTCGTACCCCTATCGTCAAAACTGCAGAGCTTGTTAAGAAGCTGAAAGAGCCTAACTTTCAAGAAAGACTAAATAGAGAGAGTATTGAGCGAGTGATGAGAGAGGCTGCTTCAGAAGAAAGCCCATCTACTGCGAGTGATGAACTCGAAACAGAAAATCAAGAACCTAGTGATGATCGACAGCCTTCTGGTAAATGGAAGATTGTATTAGTGGGTGTTGTATCTTTAAGCGTAATTGGCGGCTTAGGCTACTACGCTTTGAAGGAGTAATTGATGAAAAAATTTAGCTCACCTGAAGAGTCATTAAAAATATTATTGGCTACACTTAGATCTGCACATTGGGTACATTGGACAGGTCATTGGCAGGTTAAGAGTAATTGTTTCTATGGCGACCATCTTCTATTAGAGAGAGTATACACAGGAATCGTTGAAGAGATTGATACTTTAGCCGAGAAAATGGTTACTGTCTTTGGTGCAGGTGCCGTAGACCCAAGAGAGCAAATCGCCCTCGCCAACACTGTCGTAGATATGCAGTCGAGTGGTCGTCAAGACCCTATAGAAAGGTCTTTACTCGTCGAAGAAAATCTACAAGCTCTGCTCTCCAGCGTATTCAATTACCTAGAGAATATAAACAAACTACCTTTAGGTTTGAATGACTATATTGCCGCTACAGCAAACAACCATGATACATATTTGTATCTTTTGAGGCAACGAAGTAAATAATTTTAGAAAAACTGTTGACTTCAAACCAAATTAGAACTTAAATGAGGAAAGGCTTCGACCTGTATACTATGGGAAGGTCGCTCCTTTACTCCGTCGTTCCGTGGGGAAGCCTAAAAAAACGGAACATTTTGCATTCGTAGCTCAGTGGAAGAGCAGTGGCCTTCTAAGCCATTGGCCGTAGGTTCGAATCCTACCGAGTGCACAGTATAAAATGAGGTTTATCCTTACACCTTAAGTAAGGCGACAAACTCACAAATGCCCTTGACCGTGAGATTTCGATAAAGAAGAAGGTAGGTCAAACTCTCAGACCTAAGAGGTGTATTCAAACCTCTTCACTACACTTGAGATATAACTGTATAACATTCAGGAGAATCATTATGGGAAATCCCAACTATCCATCTTCGACAGGTCGCCCAAGTGGTGGTGGTCGAGGTAACGCACCTAAAGGTAAATAAATGACAACGTGTCTCTCATGCAAATAAAGGAAAATCGTGTGAGAGACACGTGACATCACTCAATTAGTTTATTGTTTATGTGGGACAGTTTAAAATGGAATCCGAAGAAAAAATAAACCCTATCCGTTTACAGTTAGAGCAAGTTAAGTTGGCACATCAAACAGCCCAAGTGATTATGCGAGACTGCCCTACACACATTCTTGATAGCCTCAAAGCTCATTTTGAAACGTACATCTTCTCCTTGCAAGTTCAATCATCTCATATTGATACTTGTGAGTACAACGAAGCTAAAAGAGAATGTTCCTGTGGATTTGTACACTCTGAAGCAATGCGAGTAAGTTACATACCTAAGATACAAAGAAATCAATAACTACGATCACATGGTTCTTCTTTCAAGATGTCTAACACTTTCCTTTTCGTCATAGTCGTTTCTCCTGACTTGAAGTCTAAATTCTCTACCTCTATGAGCGTTGTGTCGTCAATTTGACAATCTTCGAACACAACGAATCTATCCCTAATCGCTACATACGGACTACCGACTTTTGCGTCTATTGCATAAGGTGGTCTATCCCTGAATAGTAAAGTGTTCCTTAAATCGCAATTTTTGAATATGATACGATGCTCCTCTTGGAAGCCACCATGGTATAATAAGTTAAAGTCTCCTATGTTTAAAGGATCTTCGAACGTACAGCGGGTAAAAACTATTCCAAGCTCGAGCTTGATGCCTATGAAAGAGATTCTACAATTTGTAAATACACTGTTCTCTATTCTCGTGATGTTTTTAGGGTCAGCGTAGTCTAAGTCGTGTGTCATGCTTAGGTTGATATACCGTATATCAAAATATAATATTTTGAAAACTGAATCTAAAAATTGGTATGTCTGAGTAGGTAGCGTGTCTTTACAGCCTCCAATCTTGAGGTTTGTTATCATTCTTTGCCAAAAAGAAAATGTGATACTATTAGCAATCTCAGCAAATACTTTAGGGTATCCTGTGTAGCTCTCGAACATATGTGGTCTTGAGTTATCTTTATGGTTTAGTAGAAAGTCTTCAAGTGTTTTGTATTTTCTACCTCTTGCTAAAATATTATTCGGCGAACGACTCGTTGTGAAAATACTATCATTTGCGTGAGCATTTAGGCTTGAGTTGTCTAAAAAAAGGCTAAGAGAACTTGGTATTCGTAGTGTTTTTGTTTGAAAGCTTACAGATTTACTTTCACCCTCTATGTATATCGGCATAAGTATGTTCAAATCACAAGATTTGAATCTAGACTTTATACATTTTTGCATTTTACTTTTCAAGTATCTAGACTCTCTAGCGTGCGTACTCCAACTTATTCGTTCTTCGCTAACCTGAACATTTAGAGCATCTAATTCAGACATATCTGTAGGATTGAAAAATGGCGAAAACCCGTTGTACTGTTTACGATTGCCTATGAGTCGGATAAATTGAAGTCTGTATAATTTACAATTTTTAAAATCACTTGAATTTAATACAGTAAAATCTAAATAGGGGTACGGAATTTCAATCCGTAGTTGAATACTGTCAAAAGTACAGTTTTCAAATGTGGAACCTTCTCTTTTCTCAAATAAACGACAACCTTTTAAATTAAATGTACAGTTTTGAAAAAGATTATCGCTGCCTCCCAATAAATCTACAACTTCATCCATTCTTGAAGCCGTCTTTCGTATATCCAATTTTTCAAAAGTACAAGATTTGAAATTTATGGGATACAGTTTTTTCAAATCCGTTGTAGAGATTATACTATCGCCTATGATGTCGCAGCTCGCTACAGTGACGGTACCTCTCTCTGAAGCAGGAATTTTGTATAAGTCATCTAGTGACAACTCATTTTCGTACACAGAGATGTACCCGTATTCCGAGATATCGTATACTTTTTGACGATCTTCAAAAAACTGTTCAATGTCTTCTTGCGGATACTGTATGACACAGTTATAGAATACAGCCCCATCTAAAGGAGGGCAATCATGCACGAGTTCACGCATCTGCTGATAGTCGATAAACCCTGTAACGTACGAGCCTCTGTAATCCAAATCTGACATCTATCGCTACTCTCTAAAAATAAAAATTTGCGGTTTAGTTGCCCTTTAAGCTACCATACGTAACACGTAACTCGCAAAAATAAATATTTTACTCTAGGGGAGAAATCATGATACGAGAAAACGGAGATAGTGCCGACTTAGGAATAATGGTTTTGGGTATTGGCGGATTGATCGGACTCAGTTTGGGTTATTGGTATGTCGTAGAGAAACCAAAACGAGATGCCCAAATCAACCAAATGAATGCGATTTCAAAAGGTATTACAGAGGGTAAGATCCAAAATGTATCTGTCGCTCAAGCTGACGTTAAGCACTCAGGTACAAATGTAGGGATGGCTACACTCTTCTAAAATATAGCTTTACTTTGTAAAGGCGAGTCGTTAATCCTCAAGATAGAAAACTCTAAGAGGGATTAACATCTTGAACATGACAAATATACTCATACCTTTACTATTCAGCATACTTGCAACTTCGATAGTATGGTTGAAACAGAACGCAAAAAGCATTTTTGACCTTGATTATTCACCTGTCATTTGGTGGCTACTACTTGGCTTAGCTTTAGAATACTTGTATCTAAACGCTTGGTGGATCCTTTCAGATGAGATTGGAGCTTGGAAAGCATACATTTCTTTGATGCTTATGGGTACATCTACAAGTATTTGCTGGATGTCAGTCTACTACGGTTTTGACTTAAAGTATATTGTATCTGCTTTACTCATTGCTGGTGCAGGTATCGTTGCATTTTCTTAACAGCTTAATCCATATATACTCTAAGCACTTCGTTTGTTACCCAAGTACCTCTTGGTTGAGGAATCCAATAACATTTGAACCCTGCTTCTTCTACTGTGTAAGGGATAAACTCATCCATTATGATATTTTTATCCCCTTGAGAGATATCTATCCAAGCGAGGTAGCCTCTGAAACAAATGTAGGCTCCATCAAAAATATCACTCGGTGGTATAGCCACAGACTTTGCTCTGAAAGTTGAATGCTCGTATAGAGTCTTCAAATCGTAATCTATTTTCAATCTTAAGTTTTCGATTGCTGTTTTGAATGCAATTCCATTTTTTGTCTGAAATGTGTTTACGCTTATTGACATTTCCATAACCTCAAAGTTTGTTTTTCACCTTAACAGTATACACTAAACTGCAATTTTATTCTTTTATATTTTTTGATGACAAGCTGTCCCGGGACAGCGGGACAGGGGATGGGACAGCAAATACCTAGTCTAATCATGTACTTAAGTACTCCTGTCCCGCTGTCCCGTTGGTTTTCCGAAAACTTTTGGTTTATTTTATAAAAGTTCTGGAAAGTTTGCGAAATGGATGGGACAGTGGGACAGATACGTGTTTTTTTATACTTAAGTCATTGAAATACTTAAATAAACTCCTGTCCCGTCCCCATGGGACAGGCGTGGGACAGGTAATAATTGGATATAGGAACCCTCACATGGTATACTTTCGCAAAAAAAGAGAGGTAAAGATGCTACCATATTCAAAGCTACATACTATAGGGTTTCCGAAATGTAAAAATGTAGGTAAGAAAGGTCCATTACCCCCATTGGAGAGCAAAAATGGGATGACAGACTACCCCAACAAAGGTGACGATTTACCCATTGACTTTAACAATTCGGATTTTGCTCTGTTTCCGTTAGATCTTGCCGTCCAACTTGCGGTTACGTTTCCAAAAGCGTGGTGTAAGGGAGGCAACTATTTTGGGAATTACGCATTTGAGCATTGGTACAATGCGATCTATGCGATGCAGAAGAATAAACCTATTCCTAAAGACTCACTTCGTTGGATGAAAAAAAGAGAGCAGTATATTGCGAGACATAGAGGAGATTTCCGACTTGCAGGTACGATTGCGATGATAAAATGGGCAGGCTTTGTGGATGGCAACCATGGTCGAGGTGATGGTTCCGTAGATGGTAGTAGTCTTCGCTATATGGTTGATTTAATTTCAGACTATGGAAGATGAGGGTTGAATATGGAAATCAACAAAGAATTCCTTAAAGAGTTTCGAGAATTTGATTGTTCTTTAGAAGCAGACATTAGAGGAATGTACATCTATAATAAGGTTGTGATAAACTCGGAAGACTCGACAGACTTATCAGGATGTGTACTCTACAGATGTTATATAGGGTGTGATGTAAAAAATGCAATTATCATTGATCCTATCCTTGAAGCCGATGATGTACCTTACGATTTAGAAAATCTACAACTCGAAAACGCTAATCTTTTTAATGTATCGTTGAAGGGGTCGAACCTAAAAAACGTAAATTTCGAAGAAGCCGACTTAGAGAGTGCAGATTTACGAAATGCAAACCTAGAAAATGCCACACTCTCTTTTGCAAATTTAGAGTTAGCTGATTTCAGAGGTGCGAATCTAAAAAACACTCTCTTAAAAGGTGCTAAGCTTCTTGGTGCAGACTTCAGCGACACTAATATCGAAGAGGCTCGTGGTGGAAATGTGTGTAGGCTATGCTTCGACACACACAGTACCATAGAGAGTGCGTCAGTAGATGATGATTTCGATATTCTGCTTTGCGGCGAATGTTCTATGTGGTGTATGGGGTGTAACAACTTAGTACTGCGAGACGAGAACAACCTTTGTCCACTTTGTGGAAATGACGAATTTTGATACGTTTAAGTATTCAAATATCACCCAAGAGCAATTAGACTCAATGGTTTTTGAAGAATATGAGGACTAATCCATGCCCATTACATATGAAGATATTAAGCACAAATTACAACCACCGTTAGACTGTTCTGAAATAAAGGACTTGCGTGGTCAGTACTTTTACAATCGACTCATTACCAATTATGAGAATACAGACTTTACGGGTTGTGTCTTGTATCGCTGTTTTCCTAGCGGAATGCCAAATGCACTAGAAATCAATCCTGCACAATCAGAAA
>Ga0181410_1000043_pt1 | contig 46199 bp, 32 predicted proteins | sample 33SPOviralmetaG_FD_130112 | JGI IMG/M metagenome (GOLD analysis project Ga0181410, IMG submission 130112) | Marine viral communities from the oligotrophic San Pedro Time Series (SPOT) site, San Pedro Channel, CA, USA - 33 SPOT_SRF_2012-06-20 | ecosystem: Environmental > Aquatic > Marine > Strait...
GACATCAACGCTGCTCTAGGTCTGCCTAATGAAGCACGCACGGGTCTATCAATGCTGCTTAAGGTGATGGCAGAGCAGGGTCTGATTAAGCGTCATGAACTAGGAGCACGGTGGGTAGAGTACACCCGCCTGATGCCCCTACGCAACAGAGAGCGCATCGCCCGTTGGTTGTGGCAGTGAGTTAAGTGGCACAGGGCTGGTTGACAGTCCTATTAGTTCGGGATTCGCAGTGCCCCGTTGCGGGGCGTTGCCGCCCGCCGCCGCGTATGCCCCCCCGTTTCTAAAACGCTAAGGTACCATTAAGCTATAAAGTCTTGCTTTCGCGAGCTCTTTATAGAACTCTACACTTTTCTATATAAAACAAAAATGGAAACAGAAATACCTCTTATGCAAAAAAATCCGGGTGAAAATTTTTCGACCGTAGGGGTCGATCCTGTAACAGGTGAATATGTCATTCAAGTACCAGAGTGGATTATCTCTGAATTTGGATGGTATGAAGGTACACAGTTAAATATGGAGGTTGATAAAGATGCTATCGTGATTACCGAACTCAAAGATTGACGTGCTCTTTATAATGGAGTATAATTACATTTGAATGCATTCACATTTTAATTTGACCTAATTATGGCAAAAGGATTTACGGTAAAAGCAAAAACGCCCGTTGCGGCAAAGAAAGAACCTGAATGGGATTACGTTAAAGCAAGAGAGATGGTTAAAGGAAAAACCATTGTATTCTGTTTACCAGGTCGCGGTGTATCATATACGTATCTGAAGAACTTTGTACAATTGTGTTTTGATCTTGTACAGTCTGGAGCAAGTATTCAGATTTCACAAGACTATAGTTCCATGGTGAACTTTGCTCGTTGTAAGTGTCTTGGAGCAAATGTTCTTCGTGGTCCTGATCAGAAACCATGGGATGGTAAGTTGAATTATGATTATCAGTTATGGATTGATAGTGATATTGTGTTTAACACTGAGAAGTTCTATCAGTTAGTATTGATGGACCAGAACATTGCAAGTGGTTGGTATTGTACCGAAGACGGTCAAACCACCTCAGTTGCACATTGGATGGAAGAAGATGACTTCCGTAATAATGGTGGTGTCATGAACCATGAAACACTTGAGAGTATTGCTAAGCGTAAGAAACCATTCACTGTAGACTATGCAGGATTTGGATGGTTGCTGATCAAGAATGGAGTCTTTGAGCACGAAGAGATTAAGTATCCTTGGTTTGCACCGAAGATGCAAGTCTTTGAATCTGGAGAAGTACAGGACATGTGTGGAGAGGATGTAAGTTTCTGTCTGGATGCAATTGCAGCAGGATTTGAGATTTGGTGTGATCCTCGCATTCGCGTTGGTCACGAAAAAACTCGCGTTATCTGATATGTCTCAGGAGATTTATACAATTCTCCATAACGGTCAAGTGCTTGCTAAGGGCTTGACCCAAGAGGAATATCTTGATAAAATGATGGACCTGGCAGAAGACTTCTATACGTCAGGTACTCCGAATCCTTCGGAGATTGATACTAAAATTACTACAGGTTAATTATGGCACGCTCTAGAACTGGTCTTAATGGGCAAACATTCGTAGAATCCCAACCGAAAAAAACTCGTCAAGGACAAGGAAAGAATACAAAATACGCCGCGACTTCTCGCAATAATGCTAAAAAATGCTATAAAGGGCAAGGTCGATAGATATAATAGTTGTGTTACGTAATGTATGGCGTGCTTGATTGCTAATCTTCCTTCAGTGGAAGTATGGGTTCGTAAGGAATATCTTACAGATCATCAGTTCGGTCATGGAGAATTTGTTAAAGGCGTTTGGGTATCGGTTAAGTCGATACCTGGACGTGCTTTTTATTTTGAGACATACTTACCAGAGTATGCTGCCATGTACGATAAACTTCCTATCAGTGCATTTGTAACAGATCCTGAGACACCAACACCTGATATGAGTTTACCTAACCTACAGTTCTGGAATTGTATGGACTATGGTGTCGTATCTGTTGATAAGAAGTTTATTGGTTCAATGGACTTTGAATGTTATACAAGAGATCATGGTATCGTGAAGGGTACTTATGTCTGTACGATTGATAACTATCACCATGATCCAGACTATGTTGATTGGGCTACAAGTGAAAATCCTGCTGAACATAAGTCTCATAATCTAATCGAACTAGAAAATGGACAGTTTGCTCTGTATCCTAATAATAGAATGCGTATTTTTGATAATAGTTTGACACCTATTGATCCAAAAATGCCCGACTTTAAGGTATCAACACAGTATTATTCAGTAGAAAATGGTTATGATCGCCTTGGAATGGGTCGTGAAGATGAATATCATTGGAAAACTGCTAAAGAACGAGCAGAAGAGGACAAAATAAATACTGATGAGGGATAAAACCCTATAAAAAGTTTTAATTAATACTATCGGGAGTAATATTAATATGGGAAATTCACCTGTAGATAGAGACATAGATTATATGTACCAGACATACGGAACTAAAAGATTAATTACCGACTATTGGACCAAACCACCTGAAATCGATGATGATGTAGAAAAACTGGATGAGAATAAGCAAAATCCTGAGTAAGGGATATAAATAAATTCAGGAAAATCTATCACATCAATGCCTTCTTTAAGGATTTCAAAAGGATTTAAAGATATAAGTTTCTCATTTGACCCACATCCTGTGACGAAGGATCTCCCTATACTCGTTAATGAGCGTGCAATCATCAGATCTGTACGTAATTTGGTAGAAACAATCCCAACAGAGAGATTTTTTAACTCTGATTTGGGATCTGATGTTAGAGCAAGTCTGTTTGAACTTGTTGATATTGCTACAACAAAAGTTATTGAAGACCAAATCCTCGAAACAATTCGATTTTATGAACCTCGTGTCGAAAATACCTTCGTAGAAGTTGACATTAGACCCGATAATAACAGTTTTGATGTAAATGTCTACTTTGATGTTGTTGGATTAGATTTACCACCTCAAGAGTTCTCTTTCATTTTAGAGACAACCCGATAAAATATGCCTTTTACTCAATTTACAAATCTCGATTTTGATCAAATCAAGGCTCAAATCAAAGATTATCTCCGTGCAAATTCAAATTTCACGGATTTTGACTTTGAAGGGTCTAATTTTTCAGTACTAATTGACACCTTAGCATACAATACCTACATTAATGCATTCAATGCGAACCTTGTAGTCAATGAATCCTTCTTGGATGGTGCTTCAGTTCGTGAAAACGTAGTTTCTTTAGCAAGAAACATTGGTTATGTACCACGCTCTAGGACCGCTTCTAAGGCAAGTGTGTACTTTGACGTGCCAGTTGATCCATCTCTTAGGACTTTAACTCTTCAGGCAGGTCTGACGTGTATTGGAGTGAGTAATAACTCATCATATCGCTTCTCACTTCCAGAAGACGTGACTGCGATTGTACAAAATGGGATTGCATCATTTGGAACTGTAGATTTTCCAAGAGAAATCTTCCAAGGTTCGTTACTATCAAGACAATTTTTAGTAAATACTGCACAAGATCAGAGATTTATACTCGATAATCCAAGTATTGATACGTCTACCATTAGATGTTATGTAAAACCTAATGGTGGTACTGGTTTAGGGCGCGAATTTAAGTTAATTGATAACATTTTGAATCTCAACGAGAATTCTGAGGTGTTCTTAGTCCAAGAAGTTCAAGATGAAAAGTATGAATTATTGTTTGGTGATGGATATTTTGGTAAAAAGTTGGAAAATGGCGAATTTATTACCGTAAGATACCTTGTAACTGATGGTGAAAATGGAAATGGACCATCAAGATTTGATTTTCAAGGTACTTTTGTTGATGAAAAGGCAAATTCAGTCATTCCAAGTGGGTCTATTACCGTAAATACAGTTCAAAAGGCACAAAATGGTGGAGAAATTGAAGATGTTTCTTCAATTAAGTACTTTGCACCTCGTTTGTACTCTGCACAGTATAGAGCAGTCACTGCAAGGGACTACGAAGCGATTATTTCGGAGATATATCCCAATACAGAGTCTGTAGCAGTTGTTGGTGGAGAAGAATTGTCCCCACCTAAGTTCGGTAGTGTTCAAATTAGTATCAAACCAAAAAATGGAACATTTGTTTCAGATTTTGATAAGCAAAATATTCTCAATAGACTAAAGCAATATTCTATTGCCGGTATTAATCAAAAAATTATTGATCTAAAAATTCTTTATGTTGAACTTGATTCGACAATTTACTACGACATAACTAAAGCATCAAATGCTGATGATCTTAAAACTAATATTTTAGATGTATTAACGTCATATTCTAATAATATTGATATGAATCGTTTTGGTGGACGTTTCAAATATAGTAAAGTTCTTCAATTAATTGATAGAGTTGACAATGCAATTACGTCCAACATAACTAAGATTATCATTAGAAGAGATTTGCAAGCATTAACAGGTCAATTTGCTCAATATGAACTATGTTTTGGTAATAAATTTAATGTAAAACCAGGTGGATTTAATATTAAATCCACTAAGTTCAAAATAGCAGGTGAAACTGAAGATGTATCAATCATTGATACCCCAAATAGTGATCTATCTACAGGTACACTTTCAGTAGTTAAAGTTGATACTGAAGGGAATATAGTTGTTGTTGCTAAAGTTGCAGGAACGGTTGATTATGTGAAGGGAGAAATTATTTTGAATACTTTAAATATTGCTTCAACATCTAGACCAAACGATATAATTGAAATTCAAGCATATCCAGACTCTAATGATGTTATTGGACTTAAAGATCTTTATCTCAGTTTAGGCATTTCTAATAGTCAGATAAATATGGTTAAAGATGTTATTGCATCTGGTGAAGACATTTCAGGCGTCACATTCACAAGAGATTTTTATACATCAAGTTATTCAAACGGATCATTAGAGAGGAAATAAAATATGTCCAATTTTGAGAAGAGAGTGCAACTCAATAAAATTATTGAGAGCCAACTTCCAGAATTTTTAGTTGCCGATTTTCCAAAAGCGGTAGACTTTTTCAAGCAATATTATATCTCTCAAGAATACCAGGGAGGTAATATTGACTTGGTGGACAACCTTGACCGTTATATTAAGGTTGATAATCTTGTTCCAGAGGTTGTTGTTGGATCTACAATTCTTTCTTCAGATATTGACACTTCTGCAACCACAATTACCGTCGAATCAACAAAGGGATTTCCGGATGATTACGGTCTTTTGAAGATCAATGCTGAAATTATTACATATACTGGAAAAACCGATACATCTTTTACTGGGTGTATACGTGGTTTTAGTGGCGTTACTGGATATAATAAAAATATTTCCGATAATATTAACTTCAGCAATAAAGAAACTCTTTTATTTTCCGAGACAGAAGCATCTGCACATAAGACTAATGATACTGTAACAAACTTAAGTGTTATATTCCTTCAAGAATTTTATAAAAAGTTAAAAGCAACTTTTACTCCTGGATTCGAAGATCTTAAATTTGTAGATGATCTAAACGTTGGAAACTTCATTAAGAACGCTAGAAACTTCTATCAGGCAAAAGGTATTGAAGAGTCGGTTAAAATACTCTTCAAGATCCTCTACGGTGCCAATGCGGAGGTTATAGATCTTGAACAGAGACTTATAAAACCTTCTTCTGCAGAGTATATTCGAAGAGAAATTTTTGTTGTTAAAAATTTACCTTTTTTAAATGAAAAAACTGGTTTTTATGAATATGGAGATCCTTTTAAACTAAAAGGTCAGACTATTTTTAAAAATGATGATACAGATGTAAGTGCATCAATATCTGAAGTTGAAATATTTACAAGAAATTCTGAAACATTTTATAAACTAGGTGTCTTTGTAGGTAATAATGATAGACAGCATATTCGGGGATTATTTTCTGTTCCTGGTGCTTCTAGAGTTATTGAAGATGTAAATCCAAATGATTCTATTATTACAGTAGATTCTACAATTGGTTTTGGTCATACTGGAACCCTTATTACAAATACTGAGTCTATTAATTTTATTACTTCAACATCTAATCCGGTAACAATAGTAGATTCAAATACTGTTATCACGTATACTTCTAAGAGTATTAATCAATTTTATGGTTGTGTTGGTGAAGGTGGCGATATTGGAATTGGTTCTACCATAAAACTTGGACAATTAATTAGATCTAATGAAAGTGTTTTGGGATATGAAGATGGTGATATTACTAAAGAAGTGCATTTGCGTGTAACTGGTGTACTTTCCGAATTTGAACCTCTTGAAGATATTCCTCTTATGGAAGATGAAGAGGAAATTGGTGTAAGAAATTTAGGAGAGATAATTCCAAATCCTGAAGGTGATCAGACTTTTAAGGAAGTATTTGCAAATTCATGGATTTACAATACTAGTACTCGTTACATTGCAGAATCAGTAAATGGATCTACATTTTCTTTAGGATTTAATTCTGTTGTTAATGAGGCATCATTAAAAGTTGGAGATTTTGTAGAAATTGTTGCCGGTACAATTGGTATCGGGACCGTTGCCTATCCATCTACATCTAGTGGATCATTTGCAACAGTATCATCTATTGATTTTGCAAACAAAACTGTTACTTTAACAAATACTTCAGGATTTGTACCAGATCCAACAAGATCATATAGTATTAGAAGGAAGATAATAAAAGCGTCTAGTTCTGGTGCAGATCTTTTGCATGGAAATAATACTCAAGTTTCAAATATTTTAAACGTATATACTGATAATGATGGAACACATGGATATGTTGCATCCAACTCATTGCCTGGATATGAAATTGTAGAAAATATTGTTGAAGAAGTTAATATAGAAACTTCGCCTGGTAGCTCACTTTCAGATTTTGATTCATTCTACAAGGCATATAATTTAATTGAATTTTCAAATCCAGTTCTTTTTGAGGATGGTGATAAGATAGTCTACACATCAGATTATCCATATTCTGGATTAGAGTCTGGAGAAACATATTATATTACGGTAGTATCTGAAAGAAAGATTAAAGTTTATATTTCTAGAGAAGTTCTTGCAAGTGGAGAACATGTAAGAGTTGGACCAAATGCAGTTGCTGGCACACATACATTTACTCTTGATCGTCATAGTAATAGAAAAATTGCCGATAATAAAATTTTAAGAAAATTTCCATTAGCACCATCTGATAATGATATTAATTCAGATAAGAGAATTGATGGTTCTATTGGTATTTTAATTGATGGTGTTGAAATAGTAAGTCCAAATTCTCAAAATAAAGTTTACTATGGTCCACTAACATCTTTTGAGGTATTAAATGGTGGTAAAGATTATGATGTAATTAGTTTACCCGAAATTTCAATTAGTGCGGGGGTAGGAGGATTTGATGCAAAAGTACAACCTTATGTTAAAGGTTCTGTTAAAGATGTTTACGTAGATCCACAAGACTTTGATGTTAAGAGTGTTAGTTCTGTTAGTTTAACTGGTGGTAATGGTTCTGGATGTACATTAGAACCAGTTGTTGGATCCAGATTCCGCGAAATAAAGTTTGATAGTAGAAGACTTGATCTCGGTGGTGGAATTGATATTAATGCAGAAACTATTACATTTACTCAAAACCATAACCTAACCACTGGTGATGTAATCATTTACAATCAAAATGGAAATGATCAACTTGGAATTGGTGTTGCTGGAGATTTGACTAATACTCAAAATGGTACACTACAAAGTGGAGATGAGTATGTTGTAGGATTTATTAACACAACAACAATTCAACTTTACAAAACAAAAGCAGATGCTCCAGAAATAGATCAAAATTTTAACGTAACTAGACTGGGAATTAATACTGTTGGTCTTACAGAGGCAACTACTGCTTCCGGTATTCATAAATTCAGAACACAATTTAGAAACAATTTAAGATATGTTAAAGTTTTAGATCCTGGTTCTGGATACTCTAACAGAAAACTTAGGGTAAAAGCATCTGGTATCTCGACTTCTTATGATACAGTTAGCTTTAAAAATCATGGATTTGAAACGGGTGAGATTGTAAACTATGAAACTACTGGTACAGTAATTGCAGGTTTATCTACAGCAAATCAATATTCTATTGTAAAAGTATCTGATGATACTTTTAGTCTTATCAATGTTGGTATCGGCAGATCAATTACAACAGATCTGACAAAATTTAAAATAACAAAATTAAATTCCCAAGGAACTGGATATCAAATATTCAAAGATCCAGAAATTAAAGTTGAAGCATCTTATGTTGGATCAGGCACCTTTACGTTTACTCCTATTGTAACTGGACCAATACATGATGCCTATTTGTATGAAAGTGGTGCAGGGTATGGATCAACTATATTTAATGTTCATAGAAAACCTATTATTTCTCTCTCTAGGGGCAAAAATGCTCAGGTAAATCCAATTATTGTTAATGGTAGAATTGAAGATATCCAAATACTTAATAAAGGAAGTGGATATACTTCTGTACCAAATATCAGTATTGATGATCCATCAGGTGGAGTTGGAGCATTATTACGCCCTGTAGTGGAAAATGGTAGAATTGAAGATATCGTCATACTCAATCCGGGTATTGGATATACTCCAAATTCAACATCTATTTTTGTAGATCCAAGAGGTTTTGGTGCAATATTTGACACTAGAGTTAGAGGTCTTACAATTGACGATGCATTTAGATTTGGCAAAATTTCACTAGACAATCCCAACAATCAAATTTTTGCAAATTTGAGCAATAATAATGAAAATGAGTATCTTAATTATGGAATTTATGGATATTCTGAAGATCTTGCAGATAGTTTAGAATCTTTAAATGGCAGCCACTCACCAATTATTGGTTGGGCATATGATGGAAATCCAATCTACGGACCTTTTGCATATACTGATGGAGACACTGCAGGATCTGCCATTAAGAGGGTTCAATCTGGTTATGAGATTGACACTAATAGTGTTGTAGATAGACCACAATTTGAAGCAGGTTTCTTTATTGAAGATTATGTTTATAATGGTTCTGGGGATCTTGATGAACATAATGGAAGATTTTGCAAAACTCCAGAATTTCCAAATGGAACTTATGCATACTTTGCTAGTGTAAAAAATGTTCAATCAACTAATGATTTTATTCCAGAATATCCATATTTTGTAGGAAATACATTTAAATCAAACTTTATTAATGAAAATAAAATTTTAGATCAGACATTTGATTTTAACTCAAGTGGATTGGTCAGAAATACTTTCCCATATAATGTAAATGAACCATCAATAGAATATGATTTCTTTAATGAATCTTATGAAACTCTCGAACAACCTGGTGTTGTTGAGGCAGTAACTAGTGGATCTGTTTCTGATATTAAAGTTATTTCTGGAGGAATCGGATATAAGATTGGCGATCGTGTAAACTTTGATTCTGATGGACTTGATGTTTCTGAAGTAAGAGGAGAAGTATCAGAATTGACAGGAGTAGATATTACTTCTTTGAACACTACATTGGAAAATTATCCAAATTCAGTTTTTGTCTGGGATAATCAAGAACAAGTATCCGCATACTATCGTAACGGTGGATATGATATACTTAATGAAAATACTGTTCTTGTTAGTGGACTTTCAACATCCATTGCAAGATTAGAGGGATCTAAGAAAGTAAAAATTAATTCAGAATCTATATCTCTTGCATCTACTATGACCTCATACAATGCAGGTCAAGGTCCATTAACTGAAACAATTTACATTTCTAAAAAATTTAAAAATGTATCTATAGGAAACTCAATTAGTATTGTATCTTCGGATGGTGAAGAAATTGTAAGGGTTCTTAATGACTATGGTAATGGTATTTTAAAAATTAAGAGATTTAGTACAGGTCCTGGAGCGGCACACTCTATGGGTAGTACTTTAAATCTTCCTGGTGATAGAATTACTTTACCTGTATTTACAGATAAGTTTAAATCTGAAAGGAATGATATTGTATATTTCAATGCATTAAAACAAGTTGCAATTGGAACCGCTCAAGGTGCTTCTATATCTCTTGATGCAATTGAACGTCCAGACGGAACTTTTATATCTGCAGATGTTCCAACTCGTACAATCTATCTTCCAAATCATCCATTTAAAGGTGGGCAAAAAGTTCGTTTTCATGCTCCATCTTTTGCAACTCCAATAACTGTATCGGCAGAAGCAGGATCTACAAACTTCTTTTTACCAGATCCAACAGCAGGAGAATCTGAAGTTTATATTATTAACAAAGGACCAGATCACATTGGTCTTGCAACTCAACTTTCAGATATTACAGCATCTGATGGAGTATTTTTCAAACTTGCTGGTAGTGATCATCACGAATTTTTACTTGAATCTCAGAAAAAGCAAGTTATCGGAAATGTTTCTAGAATTGTAACCCGTGTTGGCACTTCTGCTACGCATGGATTGCAAAACGGTGATAGTATTAAACTTACAGTTAATCCAAATACTGTAGTTGGATTAGGAACTACTGCTGCACTTAATATTAAAATTAATCATCATGATCATAAAATTATTGTAAATCCTTTAGGTATTGCTACTGCAGGAATTAATACAATTACCAATACATTATCATATGCCAACCATGGATTTAAAAATGGAGATAAAGTATTTCTTGAGGCAAATAATGTTTCTCCAGGTCTTGCAGTAAGCTCTTATTACACTATTAAAGTCTCTGATAATGAATTTAAGTTAGCAGAAACTTTATATGATACAAATCCAAATACTAGGAATGAAGTTAACATCATTGATACTGGTGTTGGTACTCATACTGTTGGATTAATAAATCCACAAATTAATGTAATTAAAAATGGAGATCTCAAATTCATTCTGAATGATGAATCTCTTAGGGGATATGAATTAAAAATCTATAGAGATAGAGAATTTATTAATGAATATGTAACTTCTAGTGACAGTAGAGAATTTAATGTTTCTAATATTGGTGGAGAGGTTGGTCTTGGAACTACTGGAAATGCATCTTTGACTATTAAATATTCTGAAAATATACCATCAGAACTTTTTTATACTTTTAAGAAGGGTAGTTATATTAGTACCTCTGATACTGATATAGTAAATTATTCCAAAATTAATTATATTGCTAGTGAATATAATGGAAATCATAAAGTTTATGGAATTGCAGGTGTAACAAGTACTGCCTTTGAAATTTCTCCCTTCAGATATCCAAGTGTATTAAATTATGATTTATCACAGTGTGATGTTTTATCATATAACACTCAATCAAAAACTGCATTGAATGGATCTATTGCAAAGATAAAAATTATTTCTGAAGGATTTAATTTTGATACACTACCTAAACTTGAAAGTATAACTTCTGATGATGGTACTAATGCAAACATTCAAGGTGTATCAACTTCTATTGGAAGAATAAGAACTCTTAGATTAAGAGATGTTGGATATGATTATCCTTCAGATAAAACTCTTAGACCAGAGGCTAGTGTTCCACCAATTGTTTCTATTGATAATTTGGATGTTTTTAAGGAAGCAAATATTAAAACTGCCGGATCAAAATATCTCAATAGTCCAAATGTTTTACTTTGGAATGAAACTAGAAAAGCAATTGTTGATTCTAACTCATTAATTGCAAAAGCACCTTTTGGGGCAATTGCTGAAATTGAACAAATTGCTCCAATATTTGGTTTAGAATCAGAACCACATAAAATTATTTGTGTTGATAATTCTAATGGTGTTGGTATTGTCTCAATGCTATCCGGACCAAGTGGAATTGCAACTTGTATATTAGAAACACCAACTCTTGGATTTAATATATCACCATTTGCTATTGGAGATAAAGTTTTCGTTGAAGGTATTGAACAAGCAGTACCTGGAATTGGAACTGGATTTAATTCGGCAGATTATGATTATAGATTTTTTGAAGTTATTGATTATGCTAATACAAGTCCAGCAGTACTTACATTTGAGATATTAGATGATAATGGTGTTGGTTTAACCACTAATGCAGGTATTGCCAAAACATATCAAAATGGATATGCAACTATTATTAATTCAAACAATTATCCCCAAATTGATGCAATTCAAGAACGTGGAGTTTTTGAAAAAAATGAAAGACTTTATGTAAGTGAACCAACTGCATTTGGAAAAATTCCAAAATGGGAAAAAAGAGATCTTTCTATTGCTTTAGTGAGAGATGATTATGTAAAAGTTGGTGGTAGATATAAACTTAAAAAGAATGATCTTGTTAAAGGTTTTATTAGTGGTGTAATTGCAAAAGTTATATCTGTTGATACTAAGCGAGCAAGATTTAAAGTTGATTATTCGTCAAAATTGAATATTGGTTGGAATGATGATATTGGAAAACTTAGTGAAGATTATCAAGCAACTCCAGATAATGACTACTACCAAAATCTTTCCTATTCTGTTAAAAGTCCAATTACTTGGGAACAACAAAATAGTCCTGTAAATAGCCTCATTCATCCAGCAGGTCTTAAGAACTTTGCCGATGTTGGTATTCAATCAACTGGTTCTGGTACAGCAACTTTGATTGGTTCAACATCTGCGGTTGTTATTTTGGATGTTGTTGGTGAAAGAAGGGTAGATATTATTAATAACTTTGATAATGCAATTGATGATAATCCAAGATCTAATCCTATAAATTCAAATTTACAACAATCAAATACTCTAAAAATTCAAAATAGAAAACTCAATGATTATATTGAATGTAGAACAAATCAAGTTTTAATTCATGATGATATTTCTAATAAATTCTCCAGTAGAGGATTTAAAGATAGATTTGTAGAAATAGATGTAATAGATTTTCTTGATAATCATGTAAGATATTTGGTTCAAATTCAAGATCCAGACACTGGTGATATTCAACTCAGTGAATTATTATACCAATCTACACCTCTTGATTTATTCTTATTTGAAAAGCATACTGCTTTTAGTAATATTAAACTAGGAAACTTTGAAGTAGATACTGATGGTAGTGGAAGAAGATCTTTAAGATTTGTACCAACAGATCCATTTGATAGGGATCATGATATTAAAATTCTTAAAAAGACATACTTATATCAAAGTCTTGCACTTGGTAAGTCTGATATTGAAACCAAAAGTTTTGGATCTATTAATCTTACAGGATCTTTTATTGCAGGAATTACTAGTGTAGGAACTGCTTCAAGCATTAAGACCTTTAAAGAATTTAATACATCTGATTTCAATGGTGCTTTTGCAAATATTGAAATTTCGGATTTATTTGGTAATACGAATGTTGTTGAAGCAATATTAGATTTTGATGGAACTGATACTCATCTCAGTGAATATTATTTTGACACAAATGATATTTCATATAGTGCATCTCAAACTGGAATTATAACTGCCACATATGATTCTACTACTGGAATTGTATCCTTTAGAGCAGTCAATTCTGGAATAAATTCAGAAAATTCATTGACTGTTCGTGCTAATATTATTGGATTTGGTTCCACTTCCGCAGGTATTGGAACGTATAGATTTCTACTCAACAATCAACCGGCAGGAACTGAAAGAAGTGGTATTTTTGAAAGTACTGTCGGTTATGGTACAGATGTTATCAGAGTTGGAACTTTTGACTTTGATTTAAATTCTTCTGCAACATCTGTTGTTCGTGTTTCTGTAGGAGAAACATCAGCAATACACCAAGTTTATACTTTAGCAAACTTTTCAGATAAGGAAGTTACTGTAATTCCTGGACCATTCTCTCAAGTAAATGAGACTGTTGGTCTTGGCACATTTGGTTCAGAGATAAGTGGTAATGATTTCTTCTTAAACTTCTATCCAGATATACAGTATTATGATGGTCAAGATTTAACCGCTCAGGCATTTAATGAAGTCTTCTATCGAGAAATGGACTTTGATAACCAAGCATTACCATTGGAGTATGGTCCAACAAATCATGAACTTTATCTCAGTGCCTTTGATGGTATCAATGGGTTGAGAGCAAATAGGGTCAATTTCCCACTCACTTATCAAGGTAATCCAATTTACAATAAGTCATTTGATCCATCAGATACTACAAAAATTGATTACGTAACTGGAATATTTACATACCCAAATCACTTCTTTAATACTGGTGAAGAACTTAATTATATTCCAAGATCAACTTTTACTGGTATTGGACAGACTGGAATGGGTATTGGTGCAACAGCAAACTATGCAGGTATTGTTACGACAGTGCTTCCAGAAAAAGTTTATGCTATTGCAATTACTCCAGATACATTCCAACTTTCATCTAAGAAAGAATATACAAGTTTGGGAATTGCTGTAACCTTTACTAGTGCGGGATCAGGTAATGCACATGAACTAGAATTTACTAAAAAACTTTCCAAGACAGTTATTGGTATTGATGGAATTGTACAACAACCTATCACATTTTCACCAATTAATTATACTCTTGAAAATAATGATCATTATTTCTCTGGAGGTATTCCTGTAGGAATTAATACATTCAATATAAGTGGAATTTCATCACTTCAACCAAGAGATATTCTTCGTATTGATGATGAATATATGAAGATTGAAACTGTTGGTTTCTCAAGTAACATCAATGGGGAAATTGTTGGTCCCATTACTGGTGTAATTCAATCTGGTATCGGTGCAACTTTTAATACAGTTTCTGTCGTAAGAGGTTTTGTTGGTAGTGCTGCTACAAGTCATCTTAATCAGGCAAATGTTCAACTCTATAAAGGTTCATTCAATATTGTTAAAAATGATATTTTCTTTACAGATCCTCCAAAAGGAAATACTCGTGCAAGAAGAGATGAGCAAAATCTTCCATATGTAAAAGCAGAATTTTCTGGTAGAACATTCTTGAGACAAAATTATGACGAAAATATGATATTTGATGACAATTCAAATGAATTTACTGGTATTGGTAGAACATATACTTTAAAAGTTGGTGGTGCAGATACTACAGGAATTTCTCCTGGAAATGGAATTCTGTTTATCAATGGAGTATTCCAAACACCATCAACAGAAAACAATACTGGTAATAATTATGATGTTATTAGAGATATTAGTGCAGGTATTTCTAGTGTTGTTTATACTGGTATCACTTCAGTTGATGGAACTAAAATTCAATCAGAATTTGATATTAATCAAAATCAAATTCCTAGAGGTGGTTTGGTAGTATCATATGGTTCTACTCCTGGTCTTGGATATGCGCCATTATATGGTCCTTCTGTATTAGTAGATAAAAATGGAAGTGGTGAAATTACAAATATTGTTGGTGTCAATACACATAGAAATGCTGTTTCAATCTCCACAGCATCTTATGACAAGATAAGTGGTCTTCTTAGGATTGAAACTTCAAGTGATCACAATTTAAATTATGATCACAGAGTCAAACTTGATGGTCTTGAATTTAGTTGTGATTCAGCACACGCTGGGGTTACCACAACTATATTCCCAGATTATGATTATGCATTAGATGTTTATAATATTATTTCTGATACAGAATTGACTGTTAATGTTGGTCCTTCAACAATCACACATTTATATGAAAATAGTGGAACAATTGCAAGATATTATGATCTTTCTATTGGTTCTGGATATAGAAGTCCCGTTTCAATTGCTGTAACAGATCTCAGTGGTGCTGGAAGTGGAGCAACTGTTGAAGCAATTGTTGGTGCTGGTGGAACACTTGCATTTAATATTACTGATCCTGGTACAGGATATATCGAACCAGTTCTTAATATTCCCGAACCAAATTATGAAAATATGGAAGTCATTGGTGTATCAAGACTTGGTGTTGGTTCAACTACTGAAACTGGAAAAAATCTTCTATTAAATCTTACTGTTGGTGCTGCAGGAGGAGTTGGAATTGGATCTACATTATTTGATATTGAATCTTTCAAAGTTATTAGATCTGGTTATGGATTTAAATCTGGCGATGTTATGGAAGTTGTTGGTCTTGTAACCGCAAAAGGTCTTGCCCAACCGATTTCAAATTTCCAACTTGAGGTTCGTGAAACATTTACGGACACATTCTCTTCTTGGTCATTTGGTGAAATGGATTTCATCGATAACATTGGTGGATATCAAAATGGAACCAGAAAGAGATTCCCATTATTTTATAAAGGAGAACTTCTAAGTTTTGAATTAGATCCTACAGCTCCACTTTCCCAAAATATTGATTTAGATTCCGTACTTCTTATCTTTGTTAATGGTGTATTACAAACTCCAGGATATTCATATCAATTTACTGGAGGGACTTCATTTATATTTACTGAACCACCACAATCAAAAGATAAAATTGATATTTTCTTTTATATTGGTGAAGAAAATGTTGATTCCGTTTCTATTGAAGTTACATCAACTATTAAAGTTGGTGACGATGTATTCGTAAGAAAACATCCAAATTATTCTACACTTGCACAAGAAACTAGTAGAACAATTTCTGATATACCTGGTGCTGATATTCTGCAAACTGAAATTTACACTGGTAATGGCATTGATGAGAATAATTTCAGACCTATTGATTGGATTAAACAAAAGAGTGATATTTTTGTTAGAGGAAATATTGTCACTAAAGCAAGGGATGTTTATGAACCTAAAATTTTCCCAACCGCAAAAATAATTGGTGATGTATTGCCAACAGATACTGAAATATTCGTAGATAATGCACAATTCTTTACATATGATAATAGAATTTTAGATGTTAATAAGACATCAGCATTTGATTTTGATGCATTCTTTACTGATAATAAGGAATTAACATCTGCAGAATTTACAAATACTGTTTCTGCTGCAGGAACTGTTAGTTCAATTACTATTACAACTGTTGGTGCTGGTTACACAGGTTCCACTATAGATGTTAAGTTTTCTGCACCTAAATCTATTGGAGTTGGAGTTGGCACCACTGCCACTGCCACTGCTACAATTACAAATGGTCAAGTTTCTGCAGTTACAATAACCAATCCTGGATTTGGATATACAACTACAAATCCACCTTTTACTATTATCGAGTCTCCAAAAGTACTTACTGAAGAAATTACAACTGTACTAAATGTTCAAGGATTTAGTGGCATTATTACGGGAATTAGCACATGTCCAGGAATAAATGGTCATCCACTAGCTTTAAAGTTTAATTTTACTGCACTGCAAGATTATGCAATTCTAGGTGGCAATTTTAATGTTGCCGCAGATACAAATGATCTTCAGGTTGGATATCCAGTCATGATTTATGACACTGTTGTTGGACAAGGAGTTACTTCAGTAGATGACAACAACAATTCAGTTGTTGGTATTGGTTCAACTTTCTTAGACAACATCTATAAAGTTCATTCTAAGACTGGACTTCTTGAAGATGGTGAAATTATTTGCAATATTCATACAGATAGTCCTGTAACTGGAATTGCTATTACTGGTGCTTGGGATCCAAGTCAATCCGGAATTTGTACAAATCTAGGTAGAATTTCTTTTGGAAGAATTTACAACTTCGATACTAGGAATAATGGAATTGCAATTGGTGTTACTGGACTTACAGTTGATGCTGGATTATCATCTTTCCCATCAATTCAAAGAAGAGGTGACTTTGGAGAGCAAAAGAGTGGTGCTGTTAGATCTAAAAAACCACCCGAAAGTGGTGTTTCTTTAGAACTGGATAATTATCTACCATTCTACGCCCAATAATTAAATATTACATTCCTCTATAAATACATAAAAAAGATAAAGATGCCCGCAATTGTTACTGATCAATTTAGAATTCTGAATGCCAGTAATTTTGTAGATTCTGTTGATTCTGCAAATAACTCATATTATATTACTGTTGGTCTTCCAAATCCAGCAAATAATTTATATGGAAGAAGTACTACTTGGAATACTAACCCACCGACACCTACAGACAGCATTTCTTCAAATGCTCATTCTGGAGATGTTGTTTTATATGGTAAAAGAATTACTGGAGCCAATATAAGACGCATCGTAAGAAAGATTAATTGGGTTGCTGGTAATAAATACGAAATGTATCGACATGATTATGAAATATCCACCCCCGCACCAATAACTAACGCATCTAGATTATATGATGCAAATTATTATGTAATTAATGAAGACTTTAGAGTCTATATTTGTATTGAAAATGGATCTACTGGGAATAATTTAAAAGGAAATGTCTCTCTTGACCAACCAACTTTCACAGATTTAGAACCTTCTCGTGCAGGTGATAGTGGTGACGGTTACATTTGGAAATATCTTTACACAATCACTCCTAGCGATATTATCAAATTTGATTCTACAGAATATATTACTGTACCAAATGATTGGTCCACTTCAACAGATACTCAAATTAGATCAATTAGAGAATCTGCAGATTCTAGTCTAAATGGCAATCAAATTAGAACTGTTTATATTGGTGCCGAAGGCGAAAATTATGCAAACGGTCTTGGACAAGAATTTGATTTAATTGGTGATGGAACGGGAGGTAAAGTTAGAGTTGATGTTGAAGGTGGAAAAATTACAAATACTACTGTAGTTTCTGGTGGTAAAGATTATAGTTATGCATTTGTAGATCTTGGAGCAATTAATTCAAATACAACTAGTACAAGTGCCAACTTGGTTCCCATCATTCCACCTTCAAAAGGTCATGGATTTGACATATATACAGAACTTGGAACTGATAAAATATTAGTTTATGCAAGATTTGATGATTCCACCAAAGATTTTCCTGTAGATACTAGTTTTGCTCAAGTTTCGATTGTGAAAAATCCAACTAAAGTTGGAACAAATGATATTTACACTGATACCACTTTTACTGGATTGTATTCTTTAAAACTCGATAGTTCAGTATCTGGTAAACCAAAAGTTGGTGAACAAATTGAACAATCTTTAAGTGTTGGAAAAGCACGAGGATATGTTGCTTCTTGGGATGATGAAACTAAGGTTCTTAAATATTTTGTTGATAGATCTTTATTCATAAATCAAACTACTCAAGATAATCAAGATTACACTGGTATTTCCACTAATGGAAGATTATATAATTTTGATTCTAACAGTGGAACGATTAATGGTCAAGTTTCTAACTTTACTGGAAGTATTGATTCTGGATTTTCTGGAATTACAACAAATCCATCAGGAACCAAACTAATTAATCTTGGTGTTGATTTTACAAACGGGATTGCGATACCTGAAATAAATAAAGGGTCAGGAGAAATAATTTATCTTGACAATAGATCTAGTATCGCTAGAAACCCAAGACAAAAAGAAGACTTAAAAATTATACTGGAATTCTAAAAAATGCCCCAAAAGACTAACTTAAACGTAAATCCTTATTTCGACGATTTTGATAAGGATGATAATTTTTACAAAGTCCTTTTCAAGCCTGGGTATCCTGTTCAGGCGAGAGAACTTACTAATCTCCAATCGATTCTTCAAAATCAAATAGAATCTTTTGGAAAACATACGTTCAAAGAAGGTTCTTTGGTAATTCCTGGTGAGCAGACTTGTGATGATACTTTTACGACTATTAAGGTAAATAGAGATCATCTGGGCATTGATGTATCAGTTTACCTTGACGCTATTGTTTCTGCAAATGGTGGTAAAGGTTCGGAATTACTTTCTAAAAATACCAATATAAGTGCAAGAATTAGTGGGTACTTACTTCCACCTCAAGAGGGTGTTGAAGAAATCACTCTTTTTGTAAAATTTATTACAGGTGACGGTGAAGAGGGCACTTCCTTTGAAGATGGAGAAGAATTACTACTTCAGGATAATATCGCTTATGGAAATACATCGATTTTATCGGGCGATAGTGTATTTACTCTGAGCAGTATTAATGCAGTTAATACTGGATATGCTTTTGGTATTACAGATGGAATATATTATATCAGAGGAACTTTTGTACACGTTAAACAGCAACGCATTGTTCTCGATCCATATAATAACACTCCATCATATAGAGTTGGATTTGATATTATTGAAAATATTTTAAATTCTGATCAAGAACCAAAATTAAATGATAATGCAAAAGGATTTACAAACTATGCTGCACCAGGTGCAGATAGATTAAAAATTGAATTAAAACTTACAAAGAAACAACTTACTGATAACGAAGATACTAGTTTCGTAGAGCTAGTACGAATTGAAGAAGGTGTTATTAAAAAAATTCAAAATACTTCACAATATAGTGAAATTAAAAAATATTTTGCCAAGAGAACTTTTGAGGAATCTGGTAATTATGCTGTAGATAATTTTATCGTTGATGTTGTAGATCTTCTTAATGATGAGACTGGCAACGGAGGTCTCTTCACAGAAGAAGAACTAACTGATGATGGTAATGTACCTAAAGAAGAAAATATGGGCATCAGGGTGTCTGCAGGCACCGCATACGTGAGGGGATTTGATATTGATCATATTGGAAGTACTATCGTTGATGTACCTAAACCAAGAAAAACAAAACCTCCAACTAAAGCAAGAATTCCATTTGATATGGGAAGTCTTATCAGAGTTAATAATGTTCATGGAACACCATTTATCAATATTGGTGGTTCAACTGCAAATGTTATTGGACTTTATAATAAAAGAAGAGATGGTGTGGATAACGGTGGTCTTCTTGATGGAACCGGTCAAGGTGATGAAATAGGTAAGGCAAGAGTTTATTGGTTTGGTCTTACTGATGCCAAATATACTGGTGCAGAAACTAGTTTTGATCTTTATTTGTATGATATTCAAACATATACAGAAGTAAAAGTTACAAACTTTGAAACGTCGGATAAAGCACCTGATGGTTCTAGAATTAGAGGTCTTTCAAGTGGTGCTGTAGGTTACGTTAGCGCCAGAAGTGGAAGAGACTTATCTCTCGCACAAACTTCAGGAAATTTCCTGAAAGGTGAAGATGTAATTATTAATGAAGTAGATGAAACTATAACTTCTATTACTAAGGTTACGGTTTATGATATATCCGATATTAAGTCGGTTTATCAAGACTTCAGCAGCTTATCAGGAAATACTAATGCTCCAGACTTTGTTGCCGACACTGTTCTTTATGAGCAACCATTAGCAAACGTTGGTGCAACGGATTTGTTGGATATTGTTGCAGATGGTTCAGGGCATTACGGGCAAGTTTCTGGTAGATATTTTGCTGGTATTAATGGTGGACTCAAGAAAGGATCAATTTTAAAATATCAGTCTACAGGTAATGCAGATCCAACATATAACACAGTTGTCAGAGTTAGACCAGGTGGAAAAAAGATTGAACTAGTTGATGCACCTTTTACAGTATCTAATGTTTGCGATAAAGCAATAGTTACTGGACAGCATATCTTTTCCTTAATGGCTCCAAAAATTCTTGCTTATGGTGATAATGGTCTTTATGCTCCAATGCCTGTTGAGAATATTGCTTCTGTAGACTTATCATCAGCAAATCTCACTATTACTAAGCAGATTTCAGGACAAAATGTTAGTGGCAATCAAAAAACTATTAGTATTTCTGAAGTATTAGATACTAGTGCTGGTATTGTAACAGCATTTTTTGAGTCTTTCGATCAAGAAAGATATGGCATTACAGATGCAAGTGGATCACCTGTTGCAATCGATTCTGGTATGGTTACCTTAGGTGCCAATGCAGAGTCAATTACATTTACAAATTTAGTTAATGCTAATAATTACACATTTAATGTAACTCTTAAGAAAGAGGGAGTTACTAATAAATCAAAAGAGTTTGTAAGATCTTCAACACTTGATATTGTAAGAACTACTGGTATTTCAACAGTAACTGGACTTTCCACTAGTCCATATTATGGAACTAGAGTTGAAGATGAAGAAATTTCATTAAATGTTCCTGATGTAGTTAATTTACGTGCAGTTTATGAATCATCAACCAATGATGCACCAGTATTAGATAAACTAACTTTCTCAACAGGATTAGCACTTAATCAAAGTGTTATTGTTGGTGAAAAAATATTTGGTAATGAGAGTAGATCTGTAGGACAAGTTGTTTCAAGGACATCAACAACAGTCGATTATATTGCATTAAATGATGACACATTTACTGTTGGTGAAAGTGTAATCTTTAAAGATTCTTCTGTTGAAGCAGTTGTTCAACAAGTTAATCCCGGTACTTACTTAGATGTAACTTCAAATTATAGTCTCAATAAATCTCATGGACATCAATTCTGCAATTATTCTAAAATTGAAAGAAGAGAAGGAAGCCCAACTCCAGATCGTAAATTAAAAATTATATTTGATTATTATAAAGTTGGTGCAGGAAATGCTGGAGACATCTTCACCGTAAATTCGTATACAGCAGATAGATTTGGAGATATACCACTTCTTTCAAATGGTCTCCGTGCTAGCGATATGATTGACTTTAGACCAAGAGTTAAACCCTGGACTGATATTAGTGGTTATGAAACTAAATCACCATTTGCTTTTGAAAGTAGAGAATTTGAATACACCTATAAGTATGTAATTTCTCCAGGAGAATCTTCTTCTGTTGGATATACATATTATCTTCCAAGAGTTGATCTAGTTACACTTAACAAATCAGGACAGATTGAAGTAACTCAAGGTGTATCTGCAGATGAACCAGAATCACCAACTCTTTCTGACGATTCAATGGAATTGGCTCAGGTATTCTTACCACCATACCTTTACAACACAACAAAAGATCCTAGGGTTGTACTTCGTGATAATAGAAGATTCACGATGCGTGATATTGGCGCACTTGAAAATAGAATTGAAAATCTTGAGGATGTTACAAGTCTCACTATGCTCGAATTGACTGCTAACACAACAAAAGTTACAGATGCAAATGGTTTGAATAGATTTAAGAGTGGATTTGTTGTCAGCGACTTTAAAGATAAGTCGATTATGAATAAAAAATTATCTACTGTAGATGTAAATACGGGAAAAGGGGTTTTAGTAGCACCTGTGGATATGTGGACTATTGATGCAGAATTAAGATATCATCCAAATATTGATGTAGATACTGCCGATTTAAGTCAAGATTTGGAACTTCCACCCGCAAGTGGATGTCAAAAAACTGGTGATCTTATTACAATTAAGTATAAGGAAAAGGAGTGGATTACTCAACCACATGCAACAAAAGTTGAGAACGTAAACCCATTCAATGTCATAACTTTTACTGGTGGTGTTATACTTGATCCATCTTCTGATAACTGGGTTAGAACAATTTATCTTCCCGATAATCAGAGAACAGAATCTACTGGTGCTAAATGGAAGCAACAGGCAAAAACCACAACAAGTATTAGTGATCCTATAAAAGACCATGAAATATATAAAAAAGGGGGTGGTAGAGGTGAAAAAGTTAAGAGAGTATTCACTACTCAACAAATTACAACAAAAACAAAGTTTAAACCAAAACTTACAGGACCTTCTAGAGAATTTGATTATGTCGAAGATGTGAAAGTATCAGGTGAAGCAGATCCTTGGATGCGTTCAAGAAACGTTTCATTCTTTGCAGACGGTCTGAGACCAAATCAAAGGCACTACTTATATCTTGATAGTCAACAAGTTAATTATGTTCCAAGAATATTTGAAATCGAAATGAATTCTGGAACTTTTGATCACAAGGAAAATGTTATTGTACATAACAAAAGTGGAAACAAAAAAGTCGGTTATTTTCCACTTGCAAAACCAAATCGAAAAATTGGTAATCAAGCAAGTCCAGAAATTTCTGCAGGTTTAGGGAAACCATCTCTTGGTGCTGAAAAATATACTGTTAATCCTTATGATAAAAATGCTCCTGCACCAGGAGATGGATACTCACCAACTTCAACATTGTTGAATGTTAACATTAAAAGACTTGCCAAGAATCAAAAATTCTTTGGTTTTGTTAAAAAAGGATTTCATATTGAGGGAGAAAAATCTGGTGCCTGTGCAACAGTTAAGGATGTTAAATTACTATCTGATAATTGGGGAGACATTCTTGGATCTTTCTATATTAGAGATCCCAATGGGGATCCGCTACCATCAATTAGAGTTAAGTCTGGTACAAAAACTGTAAAGATTACTTCAGTGAAACCAGGTGAGGTAGAAGTGCCTGGTTCTACTACGTCATTTGCACTTGGTTCGTACAGTGGTGATGGAACAATTTTAACTCAAGAAACTTCTAGAGTTTCTGTGAGAAATCCTGTCAAGCCACAACCATTGGACACTATTAAAGTAATAACACCTGTAGAAACTACTATTCGTGTAATAGATGACTTTGAAAGGGAAGATGATACGGAGAAGAAAGTCAAGGCAGTACATAGAGATCCTCTTGCACAGTCATTTACTGTTGATGAAAATGGTGCATTCTTAACTTCCTTTGATTTATACTTTGCTAGTGTAGATCCTAAAAAGAAAGTCTATATTGAACTTAGAACTATGGAGCTTGGAACACCAACAAATCTATTGGTTGAAGATTATACTAAGACTTATCTAAAACCAGAAGATATAAACGTTTCAGATGATCCATTAAAACCAAAAGCAACAAATGTTAGGTTTAGTTCACCAGTTTATTTGGAACCAGATACTGAATATGCAATCGTTATTTTGTCCCCTTCATCGGATCGATATGAGATGTGGACAGCAGAAATGGGTCAAAAGACTGTAAATTCATCCAAGTTAATTAGACAAGGTGAAGTTGATGTTAATGATGTTGTTGTAACTAAACAGTATATTGGTGGTTCTCTCTTTAAGTCTCAAAATGGTACAATTTGGACTCCAAGTCAAATGCAAGATTTGACATTCACTCTTTATAAAGCAAAATTTAAGGAGACTGGTTCTGTTATATTTTATAACAGTGATATTACGCCAAAAGGTGATAATGCACAAAAACCTGATAACAACCCAATCGAAGCGTATCCAAGAAAACTGAAAGTACCTATTAGTGGAACTTTCAGTCCTAATGGTGCGAAGCTTGGAACTAAAATTATTCAGGGAAGTGGTACTACTGGAATTACTGGTTATGTTGATAGATTAGGTGCCGCAATTCAGTCTAATAATTCTACTGCAGTTTCTATTGCAAAAAGTGGAACTGATTATACACCAGGAACTTACACTGGAGTTAACTTATTTTCTCTAGGTGGTAGAGGTGAGGGAGCTCCCTGTAATGGTGAGGGAGCTGTGGCAACTATCGAGGTCAATAGTGCTGGTAATATTTCCTTAGTTACAGTTACTACTGGAGGAAGTGGATATATTTCTGGCGAACATGTTGGAATTACAACCTCAGACCTGGGTGGTAGTAGTGCCGGTGGTTTTGGAGCAAAACTCACAGTTAAAGACCGTGTTGGTACTGTTGATACACTCTATCTGACTGATGTCCAGGGTGAACACTTTATCAATACTGAAGACATTTATTATTATACTGATCCAATTAATAGTCCAAATACAACTGCAAATTCTGGAGCAACCGTAAATGGAACATCTTCTATAAGGGTTAGTAATTGTACTGGAAATGTTTTCAGAATTAAACAAAGAAATCATGCTAATCATGGTGGAAATAGTAGAGTTACAATTGAAGATATAGAACCAGATACTAAAACAACTGTTACTACAGCAAAATTTGATATTAACGATACTTTAGTTTCTGTTGAAGATATAAGCGCATTTGCAACTTATGAGAATTCTACTTCTAATTCCGGATATGCTCTTATTAATACGGAAGTTGTTGCATATAGCGCAGTAACTGCTGGTTCTGGGAATGCAGGAACTCTTACAATTTCGGATAGAGGTTTAAACGGAACTACTAAAACTATTCATAGTATTAATTCTACTATCAGATCTTATCAAGTAAATGGTATTTCTCTCATGAGAATTAATACTACTCATAGTATTCCATCAACTTATCATTCTATGGATAATTCAAATCTTGATTATTACTATCTAGAATTTGATAGATCCACACAATTCCCAACTGCTAGGGATAGTGGTGATGCAATGTTAAATTTTGCATCTCGAAAGGGATTTGGTGGAAAAGATGTTGGTGTTTCTCAAAACTATCAATATAGTACGATCAAACCTAAATTTAATGTTATTACTCCAGGAAAAGGTACTTCAGTAGAATGTAATATTAGAACAATTTCTGGAACTAGTGCTGGAGGAAATGAAGTTCCATTCCTCGATCAAGGATACGAACCTGTAACTTTAAATAAGAACACTAAGTTCGATACACCAAGAATGCTTGCATCTAGAGTTAATGAACTTGAACAATTGGATGGTATTCCTCGTAATAGATCTTTATCTTTGAGGGTTGATATGGTGTCGGGTAATGAAAATATGTCTCCAGTATTGGACTTACAAAACGCAGGATTTGTTATTGGTAGAAACAAAATAAATAGCCCAGTTAGTGATTATGTTAATGACTCCAGATCTAATAAAAAGAAGAATGATCCACATGGGGCAGTATTTGTAACGAAAGCAATTTCACTTGCAAATCCAGCAACTAGTTTAAAAGTTTATATTGCCGCACATAGACAAGAATCTGCAGATTTTAGAGTTTTCTACAGTCTTTTTAAAGCAGATTCTAGTGGTATTGATCCCGAATTTACTCCATTCCCAGGATATGATAATTTAATTGATGATGATGGGGATGGGTTTGGTGATAGAGTAATTGATCCAGATAAGAATAGTGGGAGAGCAGATGCTTTTGTTACTGCAAATGATAAGAACGGATTTTCTGAATATCAATTCTCCGTTAATGACTTGGAACAGTTTACTGCTTTTGCAATTAAAGTTGTTATGTCATCAACGAACGAATGTACTCCTGTTAAATTGAAAGATTTTAGAGCTATCGCACTTGCATAATATGGAACAAGAAGATCTAACTCGTGTTGAAGGTGAACAAAACCTTTATAGAGACAACAAAACCAACGCTATTATTAATACTGATAATGCTAGTTACATTCAATATATGAAAATGAAGAAAAAGAGTCAGACAGAAAGAGAAGAACTTGACACACTTAAGAAAGATATTGCAGAAATCAAATCTTTACTCAAGGAGATTACTAATGGACCCAGATGACATCAAACTTGAATCACTTTCTAAACAATTTGCATATCAAAAATTAGCAAATGAAATTGATGAATGCGATTCTATTGCTATGTTAAAAGACATTACAAAGTCTTATGCAAAACTTTATTTAAAGCAACAAGAAGTTGTTTCTGTATTGGGACTTGAAGGAATATAAATATTCTTACATCCTGAACTGTATATAAATGGCTGAAATCAAAGTCAGAGTAGGTCAACAACCAGCAGTAAAAGTAATATCTTCTCTTGCTGGTGCTCAAGGTCTCTCTTTGGCAGAACTCAGTGATGTTAGTGCTTCTAACTTGCAGAATGGTATGGTACTGGTTTATAACAGTGCTATTAAAAAGTGGGAAGCAACTTTGGAGCTCACACCAGGTGCAACGCAGAATTTAGACATCAACGGAGGAAATTTCTGACATGGCAAGTATTATTAGGATTAAAAGATCCTCAGGTACTAGCAAACCAGCCAGTTTACAATGGGGTGAACTTGGATACGTAACTGGTATTGGTAGTTACGGAGGAGTAAATCAATACAAGGATAGAATATTTCTTGGCGATGATGGTACTAACTCCAATCCTGTAGGTGGTTTCTATTACACCTCAATGATGGAGCATACTCCTGGAAATATTCCAGTTGCTTCTCATAACGGAAGAAACCAAGATAGAGGTGTTGTTGCCATTATGGCACCAGCAACTAACTCTGGATTGAGTGGTGCAGAATCACTTAAGGTTGATCAATGGAATGTAGATAATATTAGAATTGATGGAAATATAATTTCATCAACTGATACTGATGGAGATATTAAATTAGATCCTCACGGTTCGGGTGAAATTCATATCCCAGATGATACTTTCCTATCATTTGGTGATGATAAAGATGCAAAATTTGAATATGATGAAGACGGGGTTAATCAGTTAACTTATACTGGTGCAGATCTCCGAATTAATGTTGATACAAATTCTTCTGATAAAGATACTGGCGCACTGATTGTAGAAGGTGGCGTTGGTATTGAAAAAAATGTAAATATTGGTGAAAATATTGCGGTTACCGGTACTTCACAACTCGGTTTAATCAAAATTGATGATAATATTATTTCCAGTGTTACAGGTAGTAATAATACTATTTTCATTGATCCATATCCCGATGGATTAAGTAATGAAGGTTCTGTTATTATTAAGGGAGACTTGCAAGTTGATGGTACAACTACTACCATTAATTCTACAAGTTCTACATTAAATGATCCTATTATGCATCTTGGTGATGTAACCAGCACCAGAACGGTGATGGCAACTCATACAAGTGGAACTAATGTAATTACTTTAGATTCGATTGTTGGCATTAACACTGGTGATGTTATTGCACATGCTAACATTCCCAATGCAACAACAGTTTCCTCTTATAATACGGGAACTAAAGTTGTCACAATGTCAGCAAGTAGTACTTCTGGTATTTCAACAACTGAGCAAGTAACAATTACTCATGCTTACGATAGTAATACTGATAGAGGTATTTCTTTCACATTTAATACTAGTTCTGGAGTATCAAATAATAAAAGTGGTTTCTTTGGTATGGAGGATGACTCCATTGCCACCAGTACTGCTGGATTAAATAATCACGGAACTCATGCTGATGATAGTAGAAGATGGGTATATGTTCCCGATGCTGCTATTGCAAATAGTGTTGTATCAGGAACTAAAGGTTTCCTTGATGTTAAGGGTATTTACTATCAGTCTGGTGATTACGCGACTGGTGGTGTTACATACTTTGATAGCACTGGTCTTCAGAGATCTACTAATGCAGTTGCATCTCCAGTCACTACTTCTAAACAGATTCTGACTGCTATTACAAAAGAAACTTTAGTGTTATCAGTTGCAATTACAGTATCTGCTGGTGATATTATCAGACAAGATACTTCAAATGCATATGGTGTTGTTGAGACTGGTGTTTCTGGTTCAACAACTGTGAGTTTGATTGGTGTAGAAGGTGGTGGTTTCCAAACAGGACAAAATCTCAGAAGAGAAGGTCAGAATGGAGTAGTATCAAATCTTGCCTCAACTCCTAATACTGTTACCCCCATATATACTAATAAGCCCCACTGGACTTCAACACTTGATGGGGGAATTTTCTGAGGTAATTAATGGAAAATCAAAGTGAAGTGGATGTCAACGTTCTTATCAAGATTTATAATTCTAAATTAGCAGCAGTATCAAATCAAAATATTCTTCTTGAGGCAAAGTTAGCAACTTTAACTCAAGATTTTCAGGAGCAGATGGATACTTTGCTAGAAGAAAACGCTGACCTCAAAGCAAAATTAGAAAAGTAATATGGCAAAACCATCAACTAAGCAAGGACTTATAGATTACTGTTTACGTCAACTTGGTGCTCCAGTGTTGGAAATCAACGTGGACGATGATCAAATTGATGATCTAGTTGATGATGCAATTCAATATTTCAATGAACGTCATTTTGACGGTGTTGAAAAGATGTATCTCAAGTATAAGATTACTCAAGAAGATATTGATAGAGGAATAGGCGCACAATCTTCTGGTGATAAAACAGTTAATCCTACTGGAGGAGTAGGCATTGTAACTACAACTGCAACATCCGTTGGAGTTGCAGCATCAACATTTAATTTTTATGAAAATTCCAATTACATTCAAGTTCCTGATTCAGTAATTGGTATTGAAAAGATTTTTAAATTTGATACTAGTTCCATTTCTGGTGGAATGTTCAGTATTAAATATCAATTATTTTTAAACGATCTGTATTATTTCAATTCTGTTGAGTTGTTACAATATGCGATGGTAAAATCATATCTTGAAGATATTGACTTTTTACTAACGCCAGATAAACAAGTAAGATTTAATAAGAGACAAAATAGATTATATCTTGATATTGATTGGGGTTCACAAAATGTGGATAGTTTTATGGTTATTGAATGTTATAGGGCATTAGATCCAGAATCATTTACAAAGATCTATAACGATAGTTTCTTAAAAAGATATTTGACTGCTTTGATTAAACGTCAGTGGGGTAGAAATCTCAGCAAGTTTAGAGGAGTTAAACTTCCTGGAGGAATTGAACTTAATGGTGGAGAAATCCTACAACAAGCAGATCAAGAACTTGCAGAAATCAAATCAAGGATGTCTATGGAATATGAACTTCCACCTCTCGACTTTATTGGATAATGGCACTTAATCCGTTTTTTCTACAAGGGACTGCATCTGAACAAAGATTAGTCCAAGATATAATTAATGAACACCTGTCGTTTCATGGTGTTGAAGTAACTTATATACCAAGAAAATATGTAAATGTAAAAACGATTATTGATGAGGTCCAAACATCAAAATTTGATGATAATTTTGCGATTGAAGCATATGTTAATACGTTTGAGGGATATGGTGGAGCAGGAGATATCCTAACAAAGTTTGGTGTAAGTATTAGAGATGAATTAATTCTTACAGTTTCTAAAGAAAGATTTGAAGATTTTATTGCGCCATTTATGGCAGGTCAGGATGATGGTACAGATACTTCCATTATGCCTACTCCAACTCGTCCTAGAGAAGGAGACTTAATATATTTTCCCTTAGGTCAAAGATTATTTGAAGTAAAATTTGTTGAACATGAAGATCCCTTTTTTCAGTTAGGAAAAAATTATGTTTATCAACTAAAATGTGAACTCTTTGAATACGAAAATGAAGTTATCGATACAAGTATCGAAGGTATTGATACACAAGTTCAAGATGAAGGATATATCACAACGTTGCAATTGATTGGTGTTGGCAAAACTGCTACTGCCATAGCAAGTATTAATGGATCTGTAACAAGTGGTTACATAAAACAGATATTCCTTAATGATGGTGGAGGTGGATATACTTCTCCCCCTACCATCACATTTAGTCCATCACCAACAGGTCAAATTGGTGATGTACCTACTGCAGAAAGTTTTTTAAAAACTAGTGGTGATGTTACTTCTGTTGATAGAATTTCTGTTACAAATTCTGGTGCCGGATATACAACTCCACCAACAATCACAATAACTGGTGGCGGTGGTGTTGGAGCAGCTGCAACTGCTTCTATCATAACTAGTGGTCAAGGTGTAATTAGATTTACTGTTACTGATGGTGGTGTTGGTTATGGGACTGTTCCAATTGTTACTGTTGCAGGTCCACCATCAAGTGGTATTGCTCATACAGCAGTTGGTATTGCATCTATTGGTAATGTAGGATCTAATATTGTAGTTAAATCCATTTACATCCAAGATCCAGGAAGAGGGTATAGTTCTTCTCCAGAAGTTACTATTGCGGATCCAGAAATAATATCTGGTGTTGGAACATCATATGTTGGTTTTGGAGGAACATATTTGTTTAATGAAATTATTATTGGTTCTAAATCTGGATTACAGGCAAGGGTTAAAGAGTGGGATCAAGATAACTTTACTCTGAAGATTGCAAATGTTGGCATAGGTATTACTAGACCTACATTCTATCCTGGAGAAAACGTGGTTGGTGAGGACTCTGGTGCATCATATCCAGTTAAGATTTATACAGAGGATGATACCTATGATAAATATACCGAGAACGATGAGTTTGAATCTGCAGCAGACGATATCTTAGACTTCACAGAATCCAATCCATTTGGTACATATTAATGTTAGGTTCATATTATTATCATGAAATAATTAGAAAAACGATTATATCGTTTGGAACATTATTTAACGATATCCATATCAGGCATACGGATGGTTCTGGTATTGATGCTAGTGATATAAAAGTTCCTCTCGCATATGGACCTAGCCAAAAGTTTTTGGCAAGAATAACACAACAAGCAGATCTGAATAAAGCAGTTCAGATTACAATGCCAAGAATGTCATTTGAGATGACATCAATACAATACGATTCTACTAGAAAATCAAGTTTAGTTCAAACATATAAAACTTGTGATGATGGTGGTAGAGCAAAAAAAGTTTTTATGCCTGTACCATATAATATTGGATTTGAACTTAATATTCTTTCAAAATTAAATGATGATGCTCTACAAATTGTAGAACAAATTTTACCATATTTCCAACCACATTTTAATTTAACTGTAGATTTAATTGATTCAATTGGAGAAAAAAGAGATATTCCAATTATTCTTGAATCTATAGGTTTTCAAGATGATTATGAAGGAAACTTTGATACAAGAAGATCTTTAATATACACACTACAATTTACAGCAAAAACTTATCTGTTTGGTCCCATTGCTGATAGTAGTGATGGTCTTATCCGTAAGGTTCAGGTTGATATGTACACAAGTACAGATATTAAGACCGCTAAGCGTGAGATGAGATATACAGTCACACCAACTGCTAAAGAGGACAAAAATAATGATGGTGTTATTAATGAAGCAGATCACAAACTTCTCCAACCTGGAGATAACTTTGGTTTCGATGAAGAATGGGAGTTCTTTGCCGATTCTAAAAATTACTCTCCCTCAAGACAAACTGACATCTAATAATTATGAGTGATAATTATGAATCCATTGACAACGCACTTGATATTGAAAGTAGCATTGTTGAATCTAAACCAATGAAACCTGTTCCTCCTAAGGTGGAAAAGGATGATATTAAAAAAGACTATGAGTACACAAGAGCAAACTTATATTCATTAATTGAGAAAGGTCAAGAAGCAATAAATGGTATTATGGAACTTGCAGGTGAAAGTGCAAGTCCTAGAGCATATGAAGTTGCTGGTCAATTAATTAAATCAGTTGCAGATACTACTGATAAGTTAGCAGATCTACAAAAGAAGTTAAAAGATCTAGAAGAAGATAATATTAAGAAAGGTCCAAATAATGTTACAAATAATGCTTTGTTTGTCGGATCAACAAGTGAGTTATCCAAACTACTGAAGCAAGGTTTTCTAAATAATACAGAAGATATCTCCAAATAATGGCAAAGAAATCCTGCAAAAGAGGATATTATTATTGTTATGCTTCTAGTAAGTGTAAAAAAATTCCTATGGGATATTTTGTTGGTATGGGTGGTTGGCTTCGTAAGGAAAAAGGTGATGATTCTGATGAAGAAACAAAAAATAATGGTAATGGAGGAAATGGAAATGGAAATCACTCAAATGGCAATGGAAACGGGGATGGCTCCTCTTCTGATGGAGGTGGTGAAAGCGGCGGAGGTGGCGTCTCTGAAGAATGGAGTGCAAAGTACAAAAAATCCATCGATTGTGACAATCCAAAAGGATTCTCTCAGAAATCCCATTGTAGGGGTAGGAAGAAAGTGAACGAAGAGAAGAAAGATCACGAGTATTCCATGGCTCGTTCAGAACTCAAAACTATTAAGAACGCTGCTTCCCGTCTTGAAAAGAAAATGGGTAAAAAGGGCGAAGGTGAACTTAAGGCGTGGGTTCAATCAAAAATTACCAAGGCAGCAGATTATATTGACACTGCAGCAGATTATGTAACTAATGAGGAAACTATTGCAGAAAAACGTGATGGTAAATCTGCTAAAGATAAAGGTTATTCTCTTAAAGATTGGTTCAAAGGTGGTGGTTGGGTTCAAGCAGGTGGTAAGTACGATGGAAAACCATGTGCCAAACAACCAGGACAAAAAACTAAACCATTTTGCCGTGATGCTGATGATCGAGCCAACATGAGCAAGAAAGAGAGAAGCAGAAGAGCAGCAAAGAAACGTAGAGAAGATCCAAACGCAAATAGGACAGGTAAAGCAAACATGGTATCAGCATCTTACTCAAACTGGAAACAAGACTTAAATCAACTAGATGAGGTCGCTCCATTAGTATATGCAGCAGGTGCTGCTGCTCTTGCTGCACCATACCTTATTAAAAAGTTTGTTAAACCAAAAGTAGATAAGATGCTTGATGGTACGACAAAAACTAAACCATTATCTAATTCAACATCAAAACCATCATCCCTTCAACAAGCACAACAAAATGCTAGAGATATTGGTAAGATGACAGGAACTTCTGGTTTGATGAATAAGACTATTAATACTTCAGATAAAATACAAACCAGATATGATCGTCTCAGAGATGCGATGAGACAATCAGGAATGAAAGGTGCGGATCAAAATATGAATATGCGTGGAGTTATGATGAAAAATTCATATCAACCAGAAGGTGGATTAGTTGATGAAGGAAATATTGGATACTCCAATCCATCAATCAATGGCAAACCCATTCTAGACCGTAAAGGCAAACCCGTGTCTTTCAATAAGGCAGAAACTGAGGATATGAATCGCTATAGGAGAGCAAGTAAAAAAGCGGGTAGAAAAATTTATGCAGATGAACCTTTACCTGAAGAAACTGAGATAGTAGATGAGGGTAAGAAAGATGCCTGCTACCATAAAGTCAAGTCCCGTTATTCTGTCTGGCCAAGTGCATATGCATCAGGCGCTCTAGTGAAGTGCCGTAAAGTTGGTGCTAAGAATTGGGGTAACAAGACCAAAAACGAAAGTTATGAGTTCTCCAACTGGAGAGATGATTTCCAGGCAACTGAAGTAGAATCGGTAGATTTGATTTCTAACGAACCACTTCAACCAACTCAAGGTCTTGGTAGTGATATGCTTGATGAGAAAAAAGATATACCATCAGATGTAAAGAATATCGCTAAAGAATTAGACAAAGCAGGTATTTCTGAAGAAAATATTAATGAGAAGTGTTGGAAAGGATATACCAAAAAAGGCATGAAGACTATGTTTGGAAAGAGGTATCCAAACTGCGTAAAGAAAGAAGAAGTTGAAATTCAAGAAGCAATTCCTGAATATGGGAAATATGATTCTGCTATGGACAAGATTAGAAAAAAATCTTTTACCGGACGAGAATTGATTAATGCATTAAAAACAGCTGCTAAATTGAGACCTACTGAAAAAAAAGTAGTGAGTGAAGACTGGCAGAAGTCGAACCGCAAAGATGGTGTTGATGGTATGAGTCAAAAATCTGTCAATGCTTATAAAAGTGAAAATCCAGGTTCAAAGTTACAGACTGCGGTAACTGGCAAAAATCCTAAAGGTAAAGACAAAAAGAGACGTAAGTCTTTCTGTGCCAGATCTAAGGGTCAAAAAGATATGCACAACATTGATTGTTCTAAGACACCAGATAAGAAAATCTGTAAGGCACGTAAACGTTGGAGATGTTGAATTAGGTTTTTATTATGAGTGAACAGTATCTTGGTAATCCCAATCTAAAAAAAGCAAATACGGCGGTCGAATTTAGCGAAGAGCAAATCATTGAATTTGTCAAGTGTAAGGAAGACCCTGTTTATTTTGCAAACAATTATATTAAAATTGTTTCTCTTGACGAGGGTCTTACACAATTTCATCCATATCATTTTCAGGAAAAATTAATCAACAACTTCCATGAAAATAGATTCAATATTTGCAAGATGCCAAGACAGACTGGTAAGTCTACTACTGTAATATCTTACCTTCTACATTACGCTGTTTTTAACGATAGTGTTAATATTGGCATCCTAGCAAACAAGGCAGCAACCGCAAGGGAACTTCTCAGTAGATTACAGACTGCATACGAGAACTTGCCTAAATGGATGCAACAGGGTATTATATCCTGGAACAAAGGATCTATGGAGTTAGAGAATGGCAGTAAGATATTGGCAGCTTCTACGTCTGCAAGTGCTGTCCGAGGCATGTCATTCAATATCCTCTTCCTCGACGAATTTGCATTCGTTCCAAACCATGTTGCAGACTCGTTCTTTGCATCTGTTTATCCTACTATTACTTCTGGTAAAAACACCAAAGTAATTATTGTATCCACGCCACACGGTATGAATCATTTCTACCGTATGTGGCACGACGCGGAGAAAGGTAAAAATGAATACATTCCAACTGATGTTCATTGGTCCGAGGTTCCTGGAAGAGATGATGTATGGAAAGAACAGACGATTGCTAACACATCTGAACAGCAATTCAAAGTCGAGTTCGAGTGTGAGTTTCTTGGTTCTGTCAATACCCTTATAAATCCATCAATCCTAAAAAATCTCATTTACGAAGATCCTATTCAAAGGAATGCAGGTTTAGATGTCTACGAAAAAAAGCAAGAGGAACACAACTACCTTCTTACTGTTGACGTTGCTCGTGGGTTGGGCAACGATTATTCTGCATTTATCGTTGTTGATATTACAGAGTTTCCCTACAAGATAGTAGCGAAGTATAGAAATAATGAAATAAAACCGATGTTGTTTCCCAACATCATTCAACAAACAGCAAAAGCATATAATGATGCTTGGGTACTTGTAGAAGTTAATGATATTGGAGAGCAAGTAGCAAGTATTCTCCACTATGACCTAGAATATGAAAATATGCTGATGGCAGCAATGAGAGGTCGTGCTGGACAAGTTGTTGGTCACGGGTTCTCAGGTAAAAAATCACAGATGGGTGTTAGAACAACGGCACAAGTTAAAAAACTTGGTTGTTCAAACTTAAAACTGTTAATTGAAGATTTTAAATTACTTACACTCGACTATGAAATAATTTCAGAGTTAACGACATTTGCTCAGAGACATAATTCTTTTGAAGCAGAAGAAGGTTGTAATGATGACCTTGCAATGTGTCTTGTTATCTTTGCTTGGTTGGTAGCACAAGACTACTTCAAGGAAATGACTGATAATGATATTCGTAAGAGAATATATGAAGAGCAGAAAAATCAGATAGATCAAGATATGGCACCATTTGGATTCTTAGATGATGGTATTAACGATATGACAGGATCATTTACAGATAAAGATGGTGACCGTTGGCATACTGATGAGTATGGTGACGTAGCACAAATGTGGGAATATCATTAATGGACTTAGATGATCAATTAAAACTTGGACATCTTCTCCTTTATGAGAGAAAGTGTAGGAAATGTGGTGTGATTAAAAATCTTATTGATGGGTTTTACAGGACTAGAAAAGATAGAGGACCTGTTGCATCTTCATATTCTTATGAGTGTAAGGAATGTACTAAAAAACGTGTAAAAACAAGCAGCGATTTCTGGGAATATCCCGATTGGTAGATATCACGGCTAGATTCCCCAATGAAAAGCACCTTTTTAATAAATAATTCCAGGTAATTTGGACCAAGGAGAACAAAAAGATGCCTCTAAACTTAGCATCTCCTGGAATTGTAGTAAGAGAAGTAGACTTAACTATTGGAAGAGTCGATTCAGTCTCTGGTTCGATTGGGGCACTTGTTGCTCCTTTCGCAAAGGGACCTGTTGATCTGCCTCAGTTGATAGAAAATGAGGATGATCTCTTAAACACTTTCGGTAGACCATACTCAACAGATAAGCACTATGAGAACTGGATGGTTGCATCATCCTATCTCGCATATGGTGGTGTTCTTAGAGTTTCTAGAGCTGATGATCAGCAACTTAAGAATTCATTTGTAGGTGCAGCTTCAAGCATTAAGATCAAGAGCACCGAACACTATGAGCAACTCGGTTACGATGAGAATGCAATTACTAATGTAACTGTTGTTGCCAGAAACCCAGGCACTTGGGCAAATGATGTCAAAGTTGCTATCATTGATAGTAGAGCAGATCAGATTCTTACTGGTATTTCTACAAGCAACGTTACTGTTGGTTGTGGATTTACCGCTGAAGTTCCTGCAGGTACAATTCTTCCTGGTAGCGGAACAACTACAGTTTTAGATGGATATTTCCAAGGAGTTATTACAGGAGTTGGACAAACTGCTCTCGATCTGAAACTTGTTAAGCATGTCTCAGATGCTGGCGTAGTTGCTGATGTTGATTATCAGCAAAATGGTGTCTATGCACTACCAAATACTGGAAATGTTGCAATTCACACAGCAGGTGTCTCAACACCTTTTGTAACTGCTGCATATACAGGAGAGAGTGATTGGTTTGAAAATCAAGAAATCGAACTGAGTGTCGGTAAACTTGAATGGGATCAGTTATCCAATCGTCCTGGAACTTCAGCATATGCCTCTGCTAGAGGTAGTAGATTTGATGAAGTCCACGTTGTTCTTATTGATGATAAAGGAACGATTACGGGCAATGCTGGTACTATTCTTGAAAAGCATTTAAATCTTTCCAAAGCAAAAGATGCTGAGTTCTCTGTAGGTTCTACTGCTTACTGGAGAAAATATCTTTACACCAACTCTCGTTACATTTTCGGTGGTTCTGCACCAACTGGATCAACAGCAACTGCTTTTAGTGATAATGGTGTTGCAGAACTAGAACTCGATTCAGATACTGGTTGGGATCAAAACGCAGATGGTGTAAACTTTGCTGGATGTGGTTCAAAAACATTAACTCTTGGGGGTGGTCTTAACTATCAAGGTAAGACTGATCTTACTACTGCAAATGCACTTTATTCTGGTCTTGATGATATCATTTCAGGACTTAACAAATTTGAGAATACTGAAGAATATGAAGTAGATTTCATTTTGATGGGTTCTGCAAACTATTCTAAATCAGAAGCTCAGGCACTTGCTAATAAGTGCATTGCAGTTGCTGAAGCAAGAAAGGATGCGGTTGCATTCATCACGCCATATAGAGGTGCATTTATTACAGATAATTCGGTTGGTAGCGTAACTGTCAATGATATTGACAAAACTACCGAAAATGTACTGGGTTTCTATGCACCAATTACTTCAACTACTTACGGAATTTTCGATAGTGGTTACAAGTACATGTATGATCGTTTTAATGATACCTTCAGATATGTTCCTTTGAATGGAGATATTGCTGGTACTTGTGCCAGAACCGACATTCAACAGTTCCCATGGTTCTCACCTGCAGGAACTTCTAGAGGTACTATTCTTAATGCTGTAAAACTGGCATACAATCCAGGTAAAAAACAAAGAGATCTTCTGTACTCTAGCAGAATTAACCCAGTTATCTTCTCCCCTGGAGCAGGAATTATCCTCTTCGGTGATAAGACTGGATTTGGTAAGTCTTCTGCGTTCGATAGAATCAACGTCCGCCGCTTGTTCATCTTCCTGGAAGATGCAATCTCTGCTGCTGCAAAAGACTTCCTCTTCGAGTTCAATGACGAAATCACAAGAACTAACTTTGTGAATATTGTTGAACCATTCCTCCGCGATGTTCAGTCAAAGAGAGGTATCTTTGATTACGTCGTAATCTGTGACGAAACCAACAACACCGCTGCTGTCATTGACAACAACGAGTTTGTTGCTGACATCTTTATCAAACCTGCAAGATCGATCAACTTCATCGGTCTTACCTTCATTGCCACCAGAACTGGTGTTGACTTTGAAGAAGTTATCGGATCTGTTTAATTTACTTAAAGGTTAGCTCAAATGCCATCTAGAAATCAAATTAACCCACCTTCCTTAAGGAAAATTACAGACTTCAAGAGTAAATTAACTGGTGGTGGCGCTCGCGCCAATCTCTTCGAAGTTATCCTTACATTCCCCGATGCAGCAGCACCCGACTCGGTAGTTCTTGATAAATCAAGATTCCTTGTCAAAGGTGCCAATCTACCAGCATCAAACATTGCTCAGATTGAAGTTCCTTTTAGAGGAAGAAGTCTGAAGATTGCTGGTGACAGAACGTTCGATTCTTGGACTGTTACTGTTATCAACGATACAGACTTTGCCATTCGCTCTGCCTTTGAGCGTTGGATGAACACAATCAACAGAGTATCTGATAATACTGGTCTGGTCAATCCAGCAGATTATCAGTCTGATGCATATGTTTATCAGTTAGATCGTGATGGTTCTACCCTTAGATCTTATCGCTTCTATGATGTTTTCCCAACTCAGGTAGCACCTATTGAACTCTCTTATGATAATGGAACTGGTATTGAAGAGTTCACTGTTGAACTTCAGGTTCAGTGGTGGGAAGCATATAAAGGCACTGGTGCAAATGCTGGTGGTGAGGACATCAACTAAATAGAAGAAGGAAAAGATACTTAATTACTTATTATGGCCAAACTTTTTGGTTTTTCTATTGACAAAAATCAAGATAAGTCACCTTCAATTGTCTCCCCCGTTCCTGAAACTAATCAGGACGGGGTTGATAATTATGTCAGCAGCGGATTTTACGGTCAATATGTTGATATCGAAGGTGTTTATAAAACAGAGCATGATTTAATAAGAAGATATAGAGAAATGGCACTTCATCCTGAAGCGGATGGTGCTATTGAAGATGTTGTTAATGAAGCAATTGTTAGCGACCTTTATGATTCTCCCGTAGAGATTGAACTCTCAAACGTTGGTGTTAGCGAACCTCTAAAAAAGAAAATTAGAGATGAGTTCAGATATCTCAAAGAAATTTTAGATTTCGATAGAAAGTCGCACGAAATTTTCCGCAATTGGTATGTTGACGGAAGACTTTACTACATGAAAGTCATTGATATGAAAGCCCCTCAAGAGGGAATTAAAGAACTTAGATATATTGATCCGGTTAAAATTAAATATATCCGTAAAGAGAAGAAAAATCCTAACGCAAGATTTGATAATGGTATTGTAAGAGTTAATAAGCAAGACGACAATCTTGCAAAGGCACCAGAGTTTGAGGAATATTTTCAATATACACCATCTCCAAGTGCAACTGGTGGACTTGCAATGAGTCGTGGTTCGGCAAAATCTGTTAAGATTGCCAAAGATTCTATTACATATTGTACTTCTGGTTTAGTAGATAGAAATAAGAATACAGTTCTTTCATATCTTCACAAATCAATCAAGGCACTCAATCAACTGAGAATGATTGAGGATTCATTGGTTATCTATCGTCTCTCTCGCGCACCCGAGCGTCGTATTTTCTATATTGACGTTGGCAATCTTCCAAAAGTAAAGGCAGAGCAATACCTCAAAGAGGTTATGTCTCGCTACAGAAATAAACTTGCATATAATGCACAGACTGGTGAAGTCCGTGATGATCGTAAATTTATGTCTATGATGGAAGATTTTTGGTTACCTCGCCGTGAAGGTGGTAGAGGAACTGAAATCACAACTCTTCCTGGTGGTCAGAATTTGGGAGAACTCTCAGATATTGAATATTTCCAGAAGAAACTCTACAGAGCACTTGGAGTTCCAGAATCAAGAATTGCTGCCGATGGTGGATTTAATCTCGGTCGTTCTTCGGAAATTTTAAGAGATGAACTCAAGTTTGCTAAATTTGTTGGTCGTCTGAGAAAGCGTTTTGCTCAGATGTTCAATGATATGCTCAGAACTCAATTAATTCTGAAAAACATCATTACTCCATCTGATTGGGAAGTAATGAAAGATCATATTCAATATGATTTCATTTATGATAATCAATTTGCAGAATTAAAAGAAAAAGAACTGGTAGAGGGTAGACTTACTCTTCTTTCGCAAATTGAACCATTCATAGGTAAATACTATTCTACAGAATACGTTCGTAAGAGAATTCTTCGCCAAACTGATGGTGAAATTGATGAAATTGATAATCAAATTGAAGATGAAATTGCAAAAGGAATTATTCCAGATCCATCAACTGTAGATCCCATAACTGGTCAACCACTTCCACAACCTGAAGGTTCTGGTATGGAAGGAATGGGTATGGATCCAACAGGAATGGGTAACATTCCCAATGATGAAGATCCAGATTCTAATGCTGCAGCAATTGTAGATGCACAATATCAGCAAGACACCAAAAAGGCTGAATTATAAATATATTATATTACATATTGATTTTTCATGGAAGATGTTATTGACCTGATCGCTACCGGCGGATCCCAGTCCGATGTTAGCGATAAAATGAAGGAAGTTTTGTTTGCAAAAGCATCAGAACGCATTGATATTGCTAGACCTTATGTTGCTAACGCTATGTTTGGTCAAGAATTTGAATATCCGGAAGTGGAAGAAACTAAGGATGAGACTGAGGTTGAAGCGGAAGCGGAAACTGAAGTTGGTGATGAAGTAAAAACTGAACCAGAAGAGGATTCTGAGTAATGGCATACATTCGTCACGACGAAAACTGCAATCCTGTTTCTCCTCAACCAGGAAAAACATCAGTCACACAATTTGGTGGCAATGAAGGGTGGTCAAGTGTTACTTATGAAAACTTCAATGCGGACTATCAAGCCCGTAATGCTGATAACACACCTAGAACTCCTGGAACATATCAAGCAAGAAATGCTGATAATTCTCCCAGGACACCTGGAACATATCAACGTCATGATGAAAACTGCAATCCAGTAACAGGTTAAAAAAATGAAACTTATCACAGAAGAAGTAACAAACGTACAGATTATTACCGAAGGTAAGGGTTCTAATAAGAGACTTTATATTGAAGGTGTATTCCTTCAAGGTGAACTCAAGAACCGTAATGGAAGAATGTATCCCATTACTACCCTTTCCAAAGAAGTAGATCGCTACTGCGAAGCTTTCGTTAATAAGGGTCGTGCTCTTGGTGAACTTGGTCATCCTGATGGACCTACCGTCAATCTTGATCGTGTTTCTCATAAAATTACTTCTTTAGTAAGAGAAGGTAATAACTTTAAAGGAAAGGCACAAATTCTTTCCACCCCTATGGGCAAAATTGCGTCTTCCCTTCTCGATGAAGGTGTTATGCTTGGCGTTTCTTCTCGCGGTGTTGGTTCACTCCAAACTACCAGTGAAGGATGTAAGATTGTTGGTGAAGATTTTCAGTTAGCAACTGCTGCTGATATCGTTGCTGATCCTTCCGCTCCTGATGCATTTGTCAATGGAATTATGGAAGGTAAAGAATGGGTTTGGGAAGGAGGAATCCTTCGTGAACATCTTGCTGAAATGACCAAGAAGAGAATTAATACTCTCGTAGATCAAAGACAACTTGAAGAGAAAAAATTGGATCTATTCAATAATTTCCTCTCAAATCTTTGAATTATAAATAAATACATGTAATTAACCAAATATTAATTATATCAAATGTCCGCTGGTAACAATTTACAAGAAATGGAAAACGTAGTAACCAAAGGGGCTGCACCTGCTGAGATCATGCCTTCGGCTGGAATTCCAGTTGAAGATCTTGGCGGTCCTACTCCCGAGAATTCAAGACCCGATGATGACTCTAACAAGCTAAAGGATCCTGTAGGTACCCTCAAGCAAGTTAAAGATGTTGTTAACGCTAAAGCTGCTCCTGCTGAAGAAGTAGAAGTAGACGAAACACAGGAAGTAGTTTCCGAAGCAGAAACAACCGAAGAAAATGTTGTATCTGAAGAGGAAGTAGCAACTGAAGAAGTTGTTGCCGAAGCGGAAGAAACTGAAGAAGAACTCGTCGAAGAAGAAAGCATCGACATCGAAGCAGATGTGCAGGCACTTCTTGAAGGTGAAGAACTTTCTGAAGAGTTTGAAGAAAAAGCACGTACAATCTTTGAAGCCGCAGTTAAGACTAAGGTTTCTGAGATGCAAGCATCCCTCCACGAAGCATATGAAAATGCTCTCGTTGAAGAGGTTGCTTCTATCAGAACTGAACTTTCTGAGCGTACTGATTCTTACCTTGAGTACGTTGCTGATGAGTGGTTCTCCGAGAACGCACTCGCAGTTGAGCAAGGTCTCAAGTCCGAAATTACCGAATCATTCCTTGATGGAATGAAGAGTCTTTTTGAAGATCATTATGTAACTATCCCTGAAGAAAAATATAATGTGCTTGAAAGCATGGTAGATAAATTAGATGAAATGGAAGGCAAACTCAATGAGCAGATCGAACGTAATGTCGCTCTGAATCGTAGATTGGCCGAGTCCTCTGCAGACGTTATTTTTGCAGAAGTCACTGAGGGTCTTGCAGACACTCAAAAAGACAAGCTCGCTACTCTTGCAGAAAATGTTGAGTTTGAAAGTGAAGCAGACTATCGTGAGAAGCTTGTAACTCTGAAGAAGTCTTACTTCCCAGAGCAAAAGAGCACTCCAAGCACCTCTGAGAATATTTCAGAAGAGGTTTCTACCGACGAGGTAATCTCCGAAGAGGTTTCCCCAATGATGCAAGCCTATCTGCAAACTCTTTCTAGAGCTGCTAAACAGTGATTTTAAATCATAAATTCAAACTATAACTTTTTTAAAAAAATGCAAATGCCTAACTCAGAGGTTCTGCAGGAAAAGTGGGCACCCATTCTCGACTATGAGGGAATGGATCCAATTAAGGATTCCCACCGCAGAGCTGTTACCGCTGTTCTCCTAGAGAACCAAGAAGCAACACTTCGTGAGGAGCGTGAGTTCCTTTCCGAAGGTCCTACCAACGCTGTTGGTAATGGTGGATACACCTCCGCCGGCGGACAGAATGTTGCTGGTTTCGACCCCGTTCTGATCTCCTTGATCAGACGCGCAATGCCTAACTTGGTCGCATATGACCTCGCAGGTGTTCAACCAATGTCCGGTCCTACTGGACTCATTTTCGCAATGCGTTCCAAGTATTCCACTCAAGGTGGATCGGAAGCATTGTTCGACGAAGCAGATACCGCATTCGCAGGTCAGTCTGCTGCTGCTGGTGCGCTCACTAACGGCATGTCTGGCGCTGCTGTTGGTATGGGTACCGACGCACAAGCAGGCAACAATCCTGGTCTCCTTAACCCTGAGTCTGGTCAAACTGGAACCACCTACAACGTAGGTCAGGGTATGCGTACCGACGACGCCGAAAATTTAGGCGACGGTTCAGGTGCATTCAACGAAATGGCATTCTCGATCGAGAAGGTCACCGTTACTGCTAAGAGCCGTGCTCTGAAAGCAGAATACTCCTTAGAACTCGCGCAAGACCTCAAGGCAATCCACGGTCTGAATGCTGAAGCCGAACTGGCTAACATTCTCTCCACCGAAATCCTTGCAGAGATCAACCGCGAAGTCATCAGAACCATCTATAACGTTGCTGAGTCTGGTGCTCAAGCAAACGTTGCTTCTGCTGGTACTTTCGACCTCGACGTTGATTCCAACGGACGTTGGAGTGTTGAGAAGTTCAAAGGACTGATTTTCCAAATCGAGCGCGATGCTAACGCAATCGCACAAAGAACTCGTCGTGGAAAGGGCAACATGATCCTCTGCTCCGCAGACGTTGCTTCTGCTCTGACCATGGCAGGCGTACTCGACTACACCCCCGCACTCAACGCTGGTCTTAACGTTGATGACAGTGGCAACACCTTCGCTGGTGTTCTTGCTGGTAAGTATCGTGTCTACATCGATCCTTACGCCGCAAACAGTGCAGCTGCTCAGTACTACGTTGCTGGTTACAAGGGTGCATCCCCATATGACGCAGGTCTATTCTACTGCCCATATGTTCCTCTCCAGATGGTTCGTGCCGTTGGACAGGACACCTTCCAACCCAAGATTGGCTTCAAGACCCGCTACGGTATTGTTGCTAACCCATTCGCAGAAGGCACCAACGTTGGCGCAGGCGCTCTTACCAAGAACGCTAACCGCTACTACAGACGTGTCCGCGTTAACAACCTCATGTGATCCATCGGATACACATTTTACAGAGGGTCCTTCGGGACCCTCTTTTTTTATCTAAATACAAATAAAATTACTGATGTCCAATTGTAGTTGGCCAAACCAAATTAGCAATAGAAACTTTCTTTCTGGGATAGGTTTCAAGTTCAATCTTGGAAAATATCCTAAAGTAGATTTTTTCTGTAATAGTGCTAGAATACCAGAAATTACATTATCAACTCAAATACAACCAACTTACTTAAAAGATATTGATGTACCTGGAGAAAAGATTACATATGGTGATCTGACACTTCAGTTTTTGGTTGATGAGAATATGGAAAATTATAAAATAATCTATGATTGGATTGTTGGTCTTGGTTTTCCAGAAACCACACAGCAATTTAAAGATTTAATTTCAAATAAAGACGATGTAACCCAAGGTCCAGATTTAATGGAACAGTTTGCTGATGGGACACTTCGTATTCTTAATAGCAACTTTAATGAGGTCGCTAGAGTAAAATTCTTGGATATGTTTCCAGTATCACTCAGTTCTCTTGATTTTGATGCAACATCAACTGATGTGAACTACTTTACAGCACAGGCAACTTTCAAGTATACTGTATATCAACTGACTTCTTCTGTTTAATGGATCTTGAAAAAATTCAGGAAATGTGGCAAAAAGATGCTGTCATAGATCCCGATAACCTACATGAGGAATCTTTAAAGATTCCACAACTTCATTCAAAGTATTATACAGTATACAATACTATAACATTACTGAGAGAGAAAGCAAGAGGGCAATATAACAAAGTAAAACTTGAACGTCATAACTTTTAC
>Ga0181410_1000044_pt1 | contig 46008 bp, 58 predicted proteins | sample 33SPOviralmetaG_FD_130112 | JGI IMG/M metagenome (GOLD analysis project Ga0181410, IMG submission 130112) | Marine viral communities from the oligotrophic San Pedro Time Series (SPOT) site, San Pedro Channel, CA, USA - 33 SPOT_SRF_2012-06-20 | ecosystem: Environmental > Aquatic > Marine > Strait...
GATGGTCATCCCGGTTATTACAATACTGGAAAAATTGAAGTCTGGGATTTCATTGCAGATCAAGAACTCGACTTCTTTGCTGGTAATGTTGTAAAATACGTTAGTCGTGCAGGTAGGAAATCTGGCAACTCCCGTCAAGATGACCTACAAAAAGCAAAGACCTACATACAGAAAATGATTGATCTTTCGGCATGATCTTTGCGGGTTGTTCGTATACATGGGGTGATGAACTAGACAACCGTCTAACAGAACGGTTCATTCATCATGTCCAGAAACACTACCAGTGTGAAGTTACAGATCTGTCCCAATGTGGGGGATCTAATGACTACATCGTAAATAGGGCACTGCATGAAATCAAGACCAATGGGGTTCAACCTACGGTCTTACAACTTACAGTGCCTACCCGTATTGAGTTCTACGCAGAAGATGGTGCTCACCTCTTCTGCCCTTTTAGGTGGAGGCAAGATAATTCTAATTTCAACTTCCGGTCAGGTAATAAGAAGAAAGTACCACATGCTCTAGCAATGTCTTCCTACTACCGTTGGGTATGGAATAAGACACATGGGGCAGAAAATTTATACAAAAACTTGCTTCTTTTTGAACAATTTGCTAAAGTACATGAAGTTCCCTACATTGTACTATTCAATGATTGTGATCCTTTAGAAGATATGGGGTATTGGCGAAACCTAATGGATGACCCGAAAATGCACCATATTTACGAGGATATTCTGAAGATGATCCAGACCCCTGGTCAAGGTCACCCAAATGCAGATCAACACAAAGTCATTGCTGACTACATTATAGAACATACTAACTTCTAAATATTTTTTATAATCCACAGAGGTTTCCATGAAAAAATGTGAAAAGTGTGGTGCTACCTGGATGGAGGGTGTCCTCTATTGGCAAGGTACCGGCAAACCTGGTAAAGATATTGACCTTGCTGGTTTAGTATGCAATAACCTTAGAGAAGATGATCCTGATGCTGTAAAGTGCATCAATACCTCTAAAGGAAAACCCGGTGGTGATACCTGGGAATATCGTCGTGGTTTTATTGATGGTGCTTTCACATCCCTCAAGAACCAACGTGAAGAAATGAGGGATAACTTTGGAGACCTTTGATGGGGGTGCTGACGTAACAGATCTTCGCCCAGTTCTAATTGTCATTGGTGGTGCATGGACTCTTGCAGAAGATGACCCTAAAAAATCATGGGCACAGATCTTAGCAGACAAATATAATTGGCGATTGAAAAATATATCTTTCAAACGGGTATCTAACGATACTCTCCAATACCACTTGAATAAAGTAATTATTCGTAAGTTACCTGAGTATAAAAAAAGAGGCATCAAAGTCGCTGGTATTATCTTTGAAATTCAGCATATTTCAAATAAAGATGATTTTGAAGCTGCCTCAAGGGTTTTATTCCTTGGTATGACGGATGAACAAAAGTTCAACCAACAATATTGGCACAAAATTGATGTTGATGATTACTATAAAAACCATCATAACTTCTGGGTATGTTATGACCGATTCAAATATCAAATCGCAGTCTTTGATAAACTTCTAAAACTTGAAGGTATTCCTAACTATTGGTGGGATGGTATCGATAATCATATCCACCCTGGTGGTCGCCTCCTACTCAATTCCATGCTAACTGAACTAACATGGAATGAATGTCACTCACCTGACTCTAATCTAGAAACTGAAGGATATGGTCTCCGTTGGATGAATGAAGAAACCTCAGAACGTGTCAAATTTTGTGTAAAAACTAATCTACTTCATACCTTCAAAAATCAACTTCACCCTACTCCTAAAGCACATAAACGTATCGCTATGGTAATGGAATACTCAATGCATGATATCTTCAAGTCTCCATACTATTATCTCACAAAAAATAATATGAGACAGTCCATCTACGATGATGAACATCGTAAAGAAACAGATGACAAATAAATTTCCTTTGTTATTTGGTGTCGGCACTCCACATTCTGCCACCACACCTTTATTATACACACTATCTCATGATAACCATTATTGCCACTCTTGGAGGGCACAACAGCATGGTTACCTTACTTTCATGCAAGGTCGTAATAATCAAGAATCTGCACTAAAACGTTATCATCATAACTTAGATAATCCATCTAATGCTAAACTACCTACACTCGTTTCTAATAACCCCCTCCTAGGTACAGTTGATATTCAATCCGAAAAGGACTTTATGTCCCCACCATTTACTATAGAAAAATACATATCCTATCATCAAAAACAATACAACAATATAAAACCACATTATCATTCTGTAGTAGATTTCAATAACTCTAACGCATCCCTTCAATTACCTTTCTTACAACATATCAAACCATCCTTAGATCATTACTTTGATATCAAAGTCATCATGATCTTCAGAGACCCTATCAAACGCCTTTGGTCTCATATCAATTACCTGATCAATGATCTGCAAGCATTTGAACTTTCATCTCAAAGAGAGGGTTTCAACCGTCGCGGTGCTTGGATGTCTGATCTCGACAGAACACCTAAGAAATACTTCAAAGATACTACTGATGCCCTACTAACAAAAGGCATTGATGAACATACAGCATACGCTAAACTATTCAAAACTTGGTCCACCGCTTTCCCAGAGAGGGTTCACGCTATTATCATGGAAGACCTCTGGAATCCCTCAACATCATCCTTACAAGATCTCTCAGACTTCTTAGAGTTTCCCCTACATACCCTCCACCAAAACGCTTACTACCCTGACAAAGGTATCAATGCTCCCAAATACCCTTACCTCCAGGATCAATGGTCCTCCGATACCGATCCACTAACCTTAGATATTATCAACAAAGCAAAGCATATCCTTGCACCTGTCTACCAAGACTGGAAAGAAACATTCGGTGACCTCCCCACATCATGGATTCATCCTTAGTTACCTTCGGTTGCTCCTGGATGTGGGGTCACGGTCTCTGCTACACCCCAGGACAACCTAGAGAACAATTCAACGCCCAAAGACACTCTGATGACTTCACAAAATACTCATACCGTCACCTACTCTCAGAGAAACTCAATAAAACTAACATAAATTTCTCAATCAATGGTTCAAGTAACCAAAAGCAATTCCGCTTGGCCACTGAGTTCTTCAACACTTCTCCCCCCTCGAAAGACTCCATTGTTCTCTGGGGTATAACTTCAACCGCTCGTGATGAAATATGGTATAATAACCGTAATACCTACGTAAGTAGAGTATGGGGTCACGGTTATTCCGCAGATAACCAACTACGTAAAAATAACTTTGACTCCAAAACTCACCTCCGCTTACATTACAATCACTCCGTAGTCCTCAAAGAACTTTCCAATCAAATGCTTCATTGGAATACTTACTTTGATGCACTCGGTATTCGTAACTATTGGGTAGATCTCTTCAATCATCACATATACCCTACTCACATACCCCGTCTCCTATTCTCTGATCGCCCTCACAGGGACCTCTGTTCCATTCTATCTACCTATTACGGTTACACTCCCACTAACGATACTTACCACGTCTCTCAATACCAAAAGACAGACTCACGCCGTATACGGTTCTTAGAACAACATAAACACATAAATCCCCATTCCTTCCATCCCACTCGGAAGTCTCATTCCTTCTTCGCTGATCTCCTCTACAATGAAATTCATCATTGAATACCAGGACCAATTCTTCAAGTGGCATCGCTACGGTGAACAACATAACTTGACATCTGCTTGCCGTACCGCAAAGGGGCGTTCAATCCAATCTGGTAAAAAATATCGCGTCCTCTCCTCTAATGGCGTCCTACAAGAAATCTTTTACCCTTGATATAACTGGATAGTTGAACACTTTGCCCCCCTCGAAACCTACAGAGGATTTTTTTTACCTCGGAATTTTTTCTATACGGTGTTCTGGGTATCTCAAAAAATAAATGAAATCAACATCTATCGAGCGTCTGGAAACGTTTATAGCTTAGAAAGAAGGTACTTTTTTAGCAACGCCCCCCCTCGGTAACATCGAAGGACCACAAATAACTGTCCCTAAGTGTCACTAACTGTGTGCCCACTATGTGTCACTGAGACCCTCAAAGTGTGCCCACTAAGTGTTGCTAACTGTTTCGGATGCTGGTGAACTTTCCTCGGTGCAATCGTGCCCCTTATGTGTCACTTAGCGATCTTCTGCAACTGTTAGATAGGCATTCCTTATGTGTTACTTAGTGGGGTGCTAAATGTTAGATAGTGACTGTGATTGTACTGTTACAAAGTGTCTCCGAGGGGTTGCAATTTGGGGGCGATCTGTGATAAACTGTGTGATCATGTTGTGCTCGCTAAGGTAACATCAACACCGCACATAAGAGAACGAAAGAGAAAACGTAGATACATTTATTTGAACCTTTCAGTAATAACGAAAATAGATAAGATTCACTAATAAATGATAATAAACGAGTGCTTATTTAGGGGGGCAGGAATACACTTAGTTTAGTGCTATGTAACAGTGATTGCAATGGATTGACTAACACTAAGTAACAATTACTAAGTGAGTGCGCGTTATTACTTAGCATGACATTATATTGCCTTATATGGTAGATAAGTTAGATCAACAAAACTTACATCAAAAGCAGCAGATTGTCTGATCTTAGTGATAACATCATCCTCTGATTCACCAAACCAAACTGTTGATAATGTAGCATCAATTATCCCTGGTCTCAATGACATTGGACAATCGAAATCACCATCTCTCCAATTGAATTCAATAGACTCAACAATATAACGTTTCATCATTAGTTCCACCCTGTAAGTTCATTAGGAATATCATCACCAGCGATACAATCTAGATATGCTTCATTCCATTCTTTCCAGAATATATCAAAGCACTGTTTATTCTCTACAAATGACATTTCTAGGTGTTCAGCAACATAATCATAGGTATCATTTAGATCACTGTAATTATCATTTACATAAGAATATATGGTTGATATAATGTTATCCCACTTATCTTGAGTTTGTGGGGTCAGTGTGAAATAAGGAGTTGCCATGATGTTAGATAAGGGTGATTAGTTGTTGTTACTTAGTTGAACACATAACCTGAAACAAAGGGAATGATATTGTTGTTATCTTTGATATACCATTGAAAGTCCTTTTGAAATACTCCATCAGTCTTACCATCACAGAATTCATTGATGATAACATTTAGGCGTGATTTAGTCACATTTGTTTCATAACCTGCATTTGAGATTGTGACTGAATTGTCATCAATAACGGCGATCTTATGACCGTGGAGACGTACAATAGAACAATCAGATTCTTCATTGTAATGAACACTAGTGTTAGCATTCTGCCAATTCTGATTGTTATTGATGGCAGCGATCATTTGAGTTTCGATCTTACGCATTTGAATGAACCTTTGTTTGTTTGTTTGATTGTATCCTAGTCGGTTAGTGTGACAATCTCCGGCGATTTAGGACAGTTCCAAAGGTGGATGCCTGGTCACTATAAAATCCTTCGACCATGGGATCATGATGCCTCCAAAGTGATTCAACCTTACGACAATCCATGGCGGCATAGAGTAATTCAGCATCAGTCATTTCAGCGGCAAGTGTCTCCCAATTCTGAAAGTCTGCTGCTGTTGCGTTACGTCGAATCATTGTTCTTTGTTTGACTTGTTCTAACAATACAGGAAAACAAAGGTCAAAACAATATCATGTGACACTTATCGTAGTGGCACAATATATCGTTTTTTAGATTGTTTCATGCTAGGTGTTATCACTCTACATTTTGTTTATCAATTGCTCCATTCTTTCATTCCGTTCGTTGATAGTCTCAACCATCTTACTATCTAACACTGATACCAATAGATTGGCACCCAAGATAGTGAATAATACTAGGAAGATTAGTCTCATGATCAACATGCACAAATGGTGTGATTTACTGGTGTTGAATGATAATCAGTTACCGCATATCCTAAATCTAATCTTGCTCTAATACATTCTAACATCTCACGGTGATTGATAACTCTACTCGTTTGTGTGTCACCTTTGAATGTTAGTTTCCATACGTACTTACTACCTGGATGATGTATATGGGGATAGATATCTATCACCATTGATGCTTTTTTTGAAGTGAGTTGCATGATGAAAAAATGTTAGATAAGGTGGATAAGTTAGATCAGCATTCTATAATTCTATAACAGTGATTCTTACTGTATAATCTATTCTGTGTTGCCATAACATTCAGTGCTCTCATCAATGTCATAGGATGATATACAGTATTCTCCCATTCACCTTGCTTCTCAAATAAGATCTGGAGTTGATACATTGAATTGAACCTTTGTTTGACTTGTTCTAACAATACATCATTTGAACTGCTGTGCTCATTTATTGTGCCACTAATACTTGTGGCACAACGATAACATTTTATGCAGTTACTTCCATCCACATCATATTGTTACGTGCTACAATCATAGTTTTGCCGTGTTCATCAGCACTCCACGAGTAAGCAACATCAACAGCATGATCCTCACTCGTAAAATATTCTGCATCGAATTGTTGTCCCTTAGGATATACGGACCAAGATACAAATGACATGATGATGTTAGATAAGGATGGATGAGTTAGTGTTACTTTGGATCAGAAAGGGTTAGACCATGATTCATACTTTTTCATCGTAATTTGTCCATCACGACATAAGAAATCAGTGTAGTTATTCCAATTCTCACGAGTTGCGATAATGTCACCTTTTACAACTTGATCACATTGGCGAAACTCTTTCAGTGCTTGAACTTTAGTCATCTTGTTTGTTTGAACTGATTGAACAATACATCATTTGAACTGCTGTGCTCATTTAGTGTGCCACTAATACTATTGGCACACATTCTTATCACTTAGTCTCCTTGATATGCTCTGATGTTATCTCATCAAGGTGATCTTGTATCTTAGAATAAATGTAATCTGAATCACCAAGATCCTCCATGATTTCACCAATTAGTTTGTAATCCTCTAATTGGGTATCATAATCAATATCACCATTTTCATCCAATAAATGTATATCTTCCTTACTATAAATCCATGCTGCACAATGTGCATTATCACCATATTCTGCAATCATTTTTGTTACTCTGTTCTGGAGTTGTTTGAGAGTGTAATTCATGATTTAGACCTGAATTGGATGTTAGTTAGAGTTAGAATACGTTAGTCCATGATTGATGCTGAGTAGCACTGATTCTCCCATCTTTGAGTAATCCATCACACACTCCACAAAATACTTCAAACTTTTGTAATCTTGTAAGTTTGTGATCAACACTTAGTGCAGTTTCACCGACGACTTTGAGAACTTGACCTTTGAGCATGATGTAAGATTGATTTGAACTATTAGAACAATACATCAATCAGTTCACTGTGCTCATTTACTGTGACACTTGTATTAGTGGCACACATTATATTCATCCATGACTATCCATGAAATCATCCAAACTATATCCATCTCCAGTACACGTCTCTTCAATCAATTGTTCCACTGTATAACATTCCATCTTCAAACGATATTCTTCGAGAGTATCATCTTCAGGATTATAATCATCATGACAAAGATATTCCCACTCATTCACGAGTGCATTCACTATTTGTTGTTTTGTGTACTTCATTGGTCTCTCTCAACTACATCAAAGTTGTTCCATTCTCCCATTTCAATTTTCAATGAATCGGGCATAATACTTTGATCCTCTCTCACTTGCCAGAACTCTTTGCCGTGCACGATAACAGCGAAACCCTGAACTCCTGGCGTTGGCATCATAAACAATCCATGCTTATGTGCCTCGTAAATATCAGCGAAACCTCGTGCAGTTATGCACCAACCTTTACCAAAATAGACACAAACAAAATCAGTCACATTATAAACTTGTTGTTGCAATTGTTCAATTTCACGTTGCATTTTGTTGATGTGAACTTGCATGATTCGAGATTTAGTGATAGTCATGACTCTGCTAATTCCTCCGCTTTTACCCAATCAATTTGTTCCATTCTTATCAGTGCATCCTTTTTTGCCTCCAATACTTCACGATCATGGTTCAATCTGTCCAGTTGATCATCAACAATCTTTAGACGAATCATCACCGCTTCGAGTGACATACCGTCACAAATACTAGTCATAATGTGTTTACCATGGAGTGGATGTGAAATCGGTTGTGCATTTACTATCATCAGATATAAAGATAACCACCAGACCAATCAGCACGAGCATAACATTCTTCCCTGCTGATAATCACGAGCAAGTTATAACGAACATGCTTTGCAGGTGACTTGAATGATGCAGGTTTATACACTTCACCAGTCTTCTTATCAACGAAGGCATGAACACTGCGAGACTGAGATTCAGTCTCCATCACGATTTTGTGATACTTGCGTCCACCTTCTGCAATGTAGAATTTGTATGGATCAGAGTTAGGATGACTGTTCTTGAAATTCTCTTCAAGACGATCACACAACGTAAGAGTGTGCTCACGAACTTTCAACTGAATGTCATTCCGTGCATCTTGAGTTGCAACGAAGTCAGCAAATGCAGCAGTCATGAACCTTTGTTTGAACTATTAGAATAATACACTAAAAAACCGCCTACTCCCCCAAGAGTAGACGGTTCATAGAGTGGCACAGTCAGTCAACACAATAAATGTTTCTTGCGGTACTGTACTTTGCCTCCATCAACTTGATAGCGTGATGAATACTAACCGCAGTGAAACTTTCTTCAATGCGGTAACCCTCAACGAGTGCACTGACGATGAATTGTCTCATTGGTCTGAATCCTCTAGTTGTTGGAGTTCCTCCATACTACACACTTCTGTCGTAATGTCAAACTCCAGGAAGTAATAAGTTTCACTGATGTTGTAACGTTTACACATTACTTTCACTGATTCATACTCTTCCTCACTCATCACTATCTCAAAGAACTCGTTAGAAATACGCATCAAAGATTCCAATACAATGATCTCATGAATTTGAAATCCTCAGGAAAACCATCAAGGAAGAATGTACCTGAGTTGACAGACTTTCCTCCATGTTGATTACACTTCCAGAATCCATCACCATCAGGATGTGCAACATAGTCTCTTACTTCTTCTTTAGTAGAAGAGAACATGTCAACACGTTCAGGATACATTGCGAGGAAGATCATTAGATCATACTCTTGATGTGGACGGATTTGTTGCCACCTAAATTGTGATCCATCACCCCACAATGTAGACCCTTTGATCTCACATCGTTGACCATTGATCAATCGATCGTATTCAGTTGTCTTGGCACGTTCAACAGTGAACCCAAGATGTTGACAATATTCAGCAACAAGTAACTCGAAGAATTTACCCTTCCTCTTGCTACTCATCTGTTTGTAAATACGAAACGGTGAGTCAACATATGGATCAACATCACGATTCTTCTTTGCATCATCGTGAGTGTTATAACTTTCAATGAATTCAGCGGGAATTGTGGTGTCGATCATAGTTGAGTTCATGACAGATCAATCATACCAGTTTTTATGCTATTTTCAAATGTTCTTGACGATACGTGAGACGTACCTGCATTTGAAAATGACTCATATGTTGATTTCTTCAAAGGCACCACTGTATGCTTCCAAGCAAGGTTGGAACTGTTCTGCAATTTACGGTGCATGAACTCTGAAACTCCTGTAAGTGTCATTACACTGTTCAGAATCACATCATCATCACATTCATGTGAAATCATTTCACCCAAGTCCTGAGACATTTGTTGGATGATCTTACATTGTTCAATGACTTCATCGAGATCGTTCATCACTTCCCAAACTTTGGCGTAATCAAGTGACATAGCGATATGGTAAAAAAATTGCCGGTGGAATACCGGCATGATCATTCTAGTTTGTGTGAGAAACTATTTGTGGACGAGGTAACAGATAGTTACATTCAGGATGCCTGAACGACTACCTCTTTGAGTGAACCATCACGGCGACGAGCGGCGATGAGTTTGCCAACGCTTTCACCTTTGGTTACAGTGGTCTCGATTTCTTGCTTGAGTGCGGTGGCATTCAGAGCAACGAAATCGTATGCTGTGTCCTTACTGGTGAATTGCACGGAGACTGCGTTATCAGAACCGAAGTTGATAGCAGCGATTGCAGATGAACCGGTAATTTGCATGATCATGAATAGAGAATGGAAACGATCTTTGGGGCGGCGTTACTCCCATACCTGTAAGTATATCAGATAACGTGGATTGTGCAACTGTTGTAAATTGGGTGTCGGGTTGTGACGGACATAGGCCATCGTTGCCTCCCGACTTCCATAGTATAGAGCTCAATCAATGCCATACCATGAAAAATGTGCCAGATCCTCATCTGGCACATCCTCTTCGATTCCTAGCATACTTTCGTAGTAGGTATCGTAATCAACTCCAACATACTTTGCATATGCTTCATAGTCTGAATGTGTTTTACATTCTTTGGCAAGATCGATAAGGTCAGTGACGTTCATCTATCAGCAAAGTATTATAGAGATTATAACATATAATCTCTGATTGCGCTCTATTTAGTCACCTTCTAAGACAATATTTGCATCTAGTTTAGTATACAACTGCATGAACGACAGTTTAGTATCATCATCGAAGCGATTCAAGCACAATTCAATTGCTTTCATCTTATCCCCAAAGATACTATATGCTCGCACAATATGCACCAGGCGGCGAGTTGAAATAATTTCATCGATGCCACCATCATTGAATGTTTTACGTACAATGTCTGCCCAATCTACAAGATGCTTGTAGAAATCAGTATGCTCACCAATAGCAGGGATGTTGAGACGTTCTGCAACATTCTCAAGAATCTTGGATTCTACTGATGGTGTGGGATAGCACTGCTCAAATGTGACAGGGAATCTCTCAAGAAATGCCTCATTGAGAACATTTGTTCCCATGAATCGTCCATCTTCACTACCCTTGCCCTTAGTATTAGCAGTGGCAATAACATTGAATCCATTGCTTGGTGTTACATGCACACCAATCTTCTTCAAGAAAACACCACTACCCTCAAGAATAGATTGTAGACACAAGATCTTATTTGATGCCAGGTCAATCTCATCTAAGAGGAGAACTGCTCCACGTGACATAGCATCAATCACCGGACCATTGTGCCAAACTGTCTCACCATTCAACAAACGAAAACCACCAATAAGGTCATCTTCATCAGTCTCCACAGTGATATTGACGCGAATCAATTCACGTCCTAGTTGTGCACATGCTTGCTCAACACCAAATGTCTTACCATTGCCAGACATACCTGTAATGAATACAGGATAGAATTGATGTGATTGAATTACTTTCTTCAGATCACGGAATCCACCAAAAGCAACAAATGTGTCATCTTTGGCAGGAACGAGTGTCTCCACTTCAGTGGTGGGTAGAACACGCTCAACAGTGACAGGACTCTGCTCCATGGTGGGAGTGTTATCATCACTGACATTCCAATTGCCACGACGGACCTTATACTGATTCAGATACTTAGTCATGGTCTGATAGGAGACATTTGCACTGTTGCAATATGCCTTGACCATGTCAGCATCGATCTCAGTGCCAAAGTTGTCAACTAGTGTGCTGATGTGGAATTTGGAATCAATAGTGCGAGGCATTTGTCTGATGTGGAATTGAACTAATTGTAAAGAATGGATAGGCGAAACCACCCCAGTATGGGGCAGTTCCACAACTGTCATGCGATCTGTTCGATGAACGCTTTGGTGATGTACTTGTTTGATTTCTTGCCGCTGTGCATCTTACGGAATGCCCTGCTCACATCACTCTTCTTAGCACCATCATCAACCTCAAGATCCTCACTGTTCAACAGACTCTTGCAAGGAATGCCAAACCACCGATCAAATCCTGTTGTGCGGAATGCTACACTACCGTGTTTCTTCAACTCCTGACGCATGTCATCATATGATTCATATGCTTCAGATCCATAGTTCCTATGGAGAGAAACTAAGTCATTTGGAGCAAATAATCTGAATGCCATGATATTACATCGTGGATTCTCCACTTTTATTGCTCTCAGAAGTGTGTTGGTGAGGAGACTACCCATCCCTTCCACATTGAAAGTATGGGATTTATGGCGAATGACAGTATTCCATCTAACTGCGGTGGCAGCGCGACGTTCAACATCATCATATCCCATTCTGGTTATATTCATTCCTGACAAGTTACCCTCACCATCAGTCAAGAACACAACATTGCAGTTTTCAGTTTTAGTCTGACGCTGATACTGTTTAGCAATCTGACCCACACATACAATTGCTTCATTGATAGGAGTACCAGATAATCCATACCCAAATGGTACATGTATCCAGTAAGTGAATGATGATGCAGTCAACCACACATATTCTAGTTGTTTCTCAAAATCATGTGTTTTCATGTTACTACTAATCAAGTTCACCATCCTGAACTCTTTACCAATATGAAGATCTTTCTCTCTCCACTCACAGTTTTGATGTTGTTCTGGGTTATCTTCACTCCTCCATGCTTCATTGGTAAAAGCATATACTTCAAAGGGAATACTTACCTTCTTACAGAACCACAACAGTTGGAACAACTGTTTTATAGTGCTTAGCATCTGGTGTTGCATTGAACCTGACCAATCCAATACAAATATGAGAGAGTGATTCTTACCGTCAGTTGTTACTGATACCTTACGAAATATATCCTCACTATACTTGTAGGTGTGGAGTTTGCTAGTATCCAGCACACCAGTGCGAGCAGTTGATGTTCTTGCATATGCACTAGCACTCTTTTTCATTTCAAACTCTTTCACAAGAGAATTGACACCCGCTCGTGCACTGGTTTTGAACTGTTTATAGAGTTCCTTACATTCTAATATACTATTTTTACAATTACGATTCTCATAAATGTCATCATCTGTGAAATTCATGCACCTTTCAAAGTGCTTCTCAAGGTCTTGTCTAACCTTACCAACAGGAATGATCACTTTATCCAAATATACATTGGGCAGTGTCATATATGTGGGTCTGGATGCATTGTCATTTGATAGATCTCTGAGTTTTTTATCATATGATTTCTGTGTTTTTGATTCTAATGGTTCATCACTATCAACATCACCACCCTCATCATCAGAGTTATCATTCATATCATATGATGGTGTGTCTAAGTCTGACTGATCTTGACTCTGATCATTACTTTGATCATCATCAGGATTACTATCCTTGTCACCATCCTCAGCACCACCACTCTGTTGACTACCATCAACTGGTGAAATTGATTCTGAATTGCTCTTCTTATCCATCTGCCACACAATCAATGCTAGATCTAGCATCTGTTCATGGGTCTCACAATTAGTGATGTGAGTAACAACATCTGCCTCATCATCATTGAATTCAACATCCATGAATGATCCAATCTTGAAATATATGTTGATACGATCAGCGAATGAATAGTAAGTGAGATCTTTATCTTTCACTTCAAAGAAGTCTATCTCGTGCATACCATGGTAACCATGATAGAAATCACGTGAGACACCAGGATATCTCCTCTTCATCATTTTCTCAATGCGAATATCTTCGACAATATTCACATAAGAGGGTGGAATATCTCTATAACGTTCCTCTCTATTCCATCGACGCAATGGTGTGTAGAGTGCATGTCCTACTTCATGTGCCACCAGCATGGCATAGACTGACGTTGTCACATTGTCCCACATGGGGAGGGTTAGAACTCTATCGTCAAGTCCAAATGATGCAGTCGCCACCTGACGATGCTCTACAGTCAGATTCTCAGTTGCAAGTAGACGGGCAAGCATGCCCTGAATCTCGTTGGTAGACATTGGTTGCTTTCAACTGAAGATAGTATATGTTCAATCAACTCCCTTTCTTCCCATCTTGTACCGCTTCAGAGACTGGCACACGTTTGGCAATTTGTTTGCTGATATTGGTATGAGGAACAGGACAGAAACTATAATTTACTTCCATGCCACGCAATGATGGATGCAGTTTAGACCCATCATGAGGAACAACAGGAGTTCCCTCAATCACTACCATATTTACATCACTCCTCGGTAGGCAGGTTGTGCCACTACCACGAGTGACACACACAGTCATGCCGCCACGATAGAAGAAAGATACGATTCCATAGTGTTCGCCAAACTGCACCACATCACCAATAGACCACTCATTTTCCTCATATTGAGGGTGATCTTGATTGTTCCATTTTGGCATTGACAAGTTCTTCATTTTGACCACCGATGCTTTCGATCATTTGCTCTCCACACTGCTGGATGCTTGGGTTTATCAGACCATGAAAGATTCTGAGCATGTATTTCATCCTCGTAAGAATAATACTTGAATTCAATCCAATTATTCCACGGATCTTTGATAGTAGTTCGATGACACCTAACATTCTGACCATGCAAGTGTGCAACAGCAGAATCAATTCTCTTTGGGATGAGAAAATTGTATTTGCTATCTATTACATTGATTTCAGGGTGGTTCTTACAATGTTCAACCGCTTCAAAGTATTCATCACGATCCAAGAATACAGGACCATTGTGTCTAGGGAGTCTGCTATCTGGTTGATCAACAGATGTTGGTCCCTGAAGTACACTCACGTGATGCCCTGCAAAAGAGAATATGAATCCAGGATTGTGCGACCCATCTTCAACGTTGATCGCAAAACGCTGGCAGAATCTACATCCTAACACATCGCAATACCATCTGATCCCTTCTTCTATGTCAGGGATAGTGAATGCCATATGCCATATTGTTTTGGTGTGACTATCACCAAGAATGGACATAGATAAAGAATCGATGCTACGATGTACTTAGTATATCAGATAACATGTATAACGGCAAGCGTGTGCTGTGTGTCATTCCAGCACGAATGTCATCAGGTAGATTCCCTGGTAAACCATTAGCACTCATCAATGGCACCCAGATGGTCCTGAGAGTGGCGGAAATAGCATCCAGGTCAGAATATATTGATCACGTTGTTATCGCCACTGAAGACGAAGTGATCGTTGATCTAGCATATGAGCATGGATATGATGCAATGCTTACATCTAAACACTATACATGCACTCATCGTGTTGCAGAAATAGCAGTAACTCAACCACACGAATATGTCTTCAATCTACAGGGTGATGAACCACTCACTGATCCTAGATGGATAGACGAAATGATTGTATATGGTATTGATAATGACTGTGATATGGTGCAGAGTTCACGAAGTCTTGAGGATGGTGAGTTACAAGACGAAGATGTTGTCAAGATGATAGAGAATAATGGTAAAGTTGTTCACATGCAACGCAAACCTGATGTGGTGTGTGACAATATCACTGTGCAACTGGGGTTATACTTTTATAGACGAAACGTTATTGTTGATTTCCCTAACTGTGATATGACATTTGTCAAGTATTGGAAAGGTCTGGACACAATTGGTTTTATTGGTAAATATAATGTCATACCATACGATCTAAAGTGTGGTAAGATACGAGCAGTTGACCGTGCATGGCACATTCAAGAGGTGGAATGGTTACTAACCCTACAGAACTGAAACAAGCATCTGACATGCTTAGAGATGCCACTCGTGTGGCATTGATGGGGACAGGTGGTAACCTTGCCATCGCACAACATATGGCAAGTGACATTTACCGTCACATGGGTAAGTTTTGTTTTGCTCCTGATAGTGTCAATCAGACTGCACTGGGTGGTGATGGTGACTGGAAGGCACCATGGGTAGATTATGCTATTGGAGCAGCAGATCTTATCATTCTTATTACTTGCAGGATAGAATCACCTGCGGTATATGCTGTTGAAAAGTGGCGTGAGCATGCAAATGTGCTTATCATTGCACCAGAGAAGCATGAACACATTCCTACATTGGTGATTGATTCAACTTTATATCATGAATTTGAATGTAAATCACTGATGGCAATCTATAACATGATAGAAGAATGTGGTGTTGAGTTACCAGAACTGCCACGTCATGCACCTACAAAGGATGTTACTTCACGATGTGATGTATATTGCTTTGATATTGATGGCACACTAACTCAACCACATGATAGTGATCCATGGAATGCTGTGCCACGCATGAATCGCATTGAAAAAGTCAATGAGTTATATGATGATGGTTGTACGATACATCTACAGACAGCACGTGGATACGTCTCAAGTGCAAAGAAATATCCTAATGACCCACAAGCACAACAACGCAATGCAGACTATTTGTGTCGTGGTAGGACTGAGAAACAGTTAGAAGAATGGGGTGTCAAGTATCATTCATTATACTTTGGCAAACCACGTGCATCAACATATATTGATGATCGTGGATGGAATGATAGTGAGTTCTTTGCTCTCTTAGATCAACCTACAAAATATCCGCCATTCTGGCACCCTGTGTAGTGAGTTCTGCGTCAACTCGCTGCTTAGAACACCACTCATAACCCTTATGGTATGATTCATGATGCCTGTACTCTTGCAGGGGATGAATCATACCATTTTTTATTAGGTCATCATATAATACTTTGGGTGACTTGAGTGCATCAAGTCCTAGCATATTATTGGTAAACCACACACGATCATGGAAGTCAATATTATTCCAATCCTCACACCAATGGAAGAATTCTTTTTGTTTATCTGTGAGATAATCATATCCCCACTTGAGATGCATCAATACTCTCTCAGGTGGACGATCCATCTCATCCCTAGTCTTGGTTCTATATTTTGTGATGTCATCATATAAGTGGATTGACTTACCTAAGTAAGAAGCATAAAATAGATCAGTCCCAGGCCATGGGATATAAACATGATCATGTTTCTGAAATAATAATGATAACTTGATCTGTCGTGACTCACGATCAGTCAGTGACACAATCTGATGATCATCAGGTAATTTTAGTTTTGTCCAGTGCTTCCACTTATCACAGTCTCTAAATGGCACTAAGAATGTGACCGGTGTAGGTGCTGAATCAATAGCATCCTGCACTGTCTTATATTCATCCACACGAATAGTGACCTGATCATCACGTGGTAAGAAGAATAATGATCCTTTAGGTTCCACATATCTCTGCGTGTGGACTCTACCTAACTCCCATACAAATGGGCAAGTCCCATAATAACTATGGACAGTAGAAAACTTACTCTTTGTTATCTTTTCATGGTGAAATCTAGACCATGAATAGAATAGTCTACTATCAAATACATCAGGTTTAGTATACAATAAGTCTGGACGCCCTAATGCCTCTCGACACACACCAGGAGAAATTCCAAACATAAAAAAGGCATCTTGGTGAAAACCAAGATACCTCATCATAGTATGATGCCATTTGTCGGATTGTTGTGCTATGACGCCAACCTCACGCCATGCCACCGCCCCATTGGCGGTTGACTCCATCATCAGTGCGGCGATAGTAACCGACGTGCTCGGTTTTCTCAAGTAGAATACTATCTACTTCATCATCACTCAGAAGACCTTTCTCCAACAACAGTTGAACTAGACCTTCAGTAGAGACTTCAATAGAGTCCTCATAATAAGGTGTCCACTTCTCGGTGGATTCTGCATCGGCAATGGTGCCAAACTCACCAGCCAATGCACGCGAATAAAGAGTGCGGGAGTGTTCTACCACATCGGTAGGAGACGTGGTATATGGCAACCACGCCTCGTCGAATTCAACAAAATCGACTTCCATGTCGATCATGTTGTGCTCTTCATTTGCCCACTTAGGGTTTTTGACAGCGTTTACTGTGAATGACATTTTCTCTTATTCTTTGGTTGATCAGGAATAACGCAACCAAAGGGTTGCAGAATAAGCAACCGTGGTGTTCACGGTCACGGAGTTGACAGTAACGTTTACAGATGCTGTGCCGTTGATTGTCAAGTTGTCGGTTGGAATGTTACCAGCAACACTCAGGTTCTCGGTAGAAACGTTACCAGAAATGGTAGTGTTATCTCCACCCACATCGACAGAACCACCAACAGCCAAGTTGTCGGTTGGAACACCGGAGTTCACGTTGAACGATCCGCCTTTACCGCCTTGAATGTTACCAGACACGTTGACGTTGGTGTTACCGTCAATGTTGCCACCACTCAAGTTACCACTCAAGTTGCCATCAAGGTTACCACCAGACAAGGAAGTGTTACCTTGAACGTTACCACCAGACAGTGCTAGGTTGCCATCAGCGTTAGCGGAAACGTTACCGGATCCTGAACCTGAACCAGTACCTGAACCGGAGTTTACCAGTGCTGCACCTGAATCATATCCCATGCAGCGCCAGTTGCCTGACGGAGCATCGTTACTTTTACGTCCCGTGGCATCAGAGTAGCGGAGGGTTGATCCCGCTACAGTTGAACCAGGGTTTGTTGCGCTGTTTTCTGTGCCAGATTGCTGCAGAAAAGCGTATGTACCTACATCACCGACAGATGCATTTGCGTTGACCGATGCGTCCAGAGTAATTGCAGCAGTGTTGATTGCACTGATACGCTTATCTGAATCGACAGTAATAACTGGAATGGCACTAGCCGAACCATAATTACCGGCACTAACGTCTGTGGTTTGGTTTACGTTTGAACCAGTACCGTATAGAGCCATTGAATTTGTGTCTCCTTCGTAGTGTATTTATAGAATAGTGATCAGACTTCTTCCATCATGAAGCGGTATTTCTTACCACTACGACGGTTGGTGATGTAAAGATCATTTTCACCCTCTTCGATGAGGTATGAACCCCAGGTTGCATCAATTGAATTGACGCCCTTTGCCTCGTTGCTGAGGTCAAGGTCACTGGTGTATACGTTAGCAAAACGTGTTCCCGTTGCACCAATGTCAAGGGTACCGTTAGCATCAGGTAAAATGTTACCCGAAACAGTCAGAGAACTCAGTGTTCCAACTGATGTTAGGGAAGAAGCAACAACACCTGAACCAAGTGTGGTAGCATTCAGGACGCTGGTATCAGCGATTTGGAATGCTTTTCCAGACACAAGGTTGAAATGCTCACTGGATTCCCAATGATCATTATCATTATACCACAAGAGAGTGTGGTCTGATGCACCTTTCAGAACAATACCACCAGCATCTGCTGTGGTGTCTGAAGGTGAAGCAACAGATCCCAGTTCAAATGTTTTGTCATCTACGGAAATTACCGTGCTGTTGATGGTAGTTGTGGTACCATTTACAGTGAGGTCGCCCGTGATGGTGAGACCAGCACCAACCACAACTCCACCACTCAGGGTGATGTCATCCATGGTCGCACGACCAGTGATGTCAGGGGTTGCAATAGTTGGTGAAGTACCAAACACAAGAGCACCACTGCCAGTCTCGTCAGTTACGGCGGCGGCAAAGTTGCTGCTTGAGGGTGTTGCTAAGAAGGTGGCAACGTTAGAAGCAAGACCAGAAACTCCAGTAGAAATGGGAAGACTGGTTGCATCACTTAGGTCAAATGCTGGTGTAGCATCTGTGCCACCAAGATCCAAACTAATACCACCGAAAGAAACGCTATCGTTGGCGAGTTTAGAATTTGCAATACTACCTGCTAACTGTGTGTTAGTGATAGTACCGGAGAGACTTGAAGTTGGATAGTTAGTCGCGTCAGCAAGGTCAAATGCTGGTGTAGAATCTGCAGCACCGAGTGCTACACTTACACCACCAAAAGAAACGCTGCTATTTTGTAGTTCGGTATTTGCAAGACCGCTACTAAGCGTAACTGTTCCGGAAATTGTTACATCATCTAAATTAGATGTTCCATCAACATATAGGTTGCGCCACTGTTGAGTCGCAGAACCGAGATCATAAGTATCATCCGTATTAGGAATGATGTGAGAATTCACATCTGCTCCAAATACAACATTATCAGATGCAGCATCCCCGAGAGTCAGGGTGCCTCCATTGAATGTGGTTGTGCCAGTAACCGCTAAGTTACTGTACATAAACACGTCTGCTGCGAAAGTGGAGACGCCAACGTGGGAAGACAGACCAGCAACGACTTGCTGATTCAGTCCACCAACCTTAGCTAGTTCCCTGGCTCTTGACATGGCGTATTATTAGTACAGGTTAGGTGCTGGTATTATTTAGTTACTCTGACCCTGAACGCGATACGTTGAGTCATTTCATCGGCATCAGAACTTGGAGGATTTACTTTATGAATATCATCGTGATGATAAACTATGACACGTCCCTGCCGATTACCTATTATATTAGTTGGCCATCCTATATCATATTTGCCTTTAGGGTGACGACCACCAGTATAATCGTCTCCATAAAATACAATTTCACCACCCCATGTGGGGTTCCACTTTCTATTTACCACATATAAAACTGTATAGTAATCTCCATACCACCCAAAGTTAGTGTCTTTATGGATCTCTTTATACTGTTTCTTTACTTTTACTAACCCAATTGGTTCAGATGCTCTAGCACTAAAGTATGTGGTCCAACGATCTTTATCTCTCGGAACACCATACTTCTCATAGAAATCAGTTTGATCTTTGAAGAACTGGTTACCAACTCTCAACCCATCAACCTTATCTCCAATACCCTCCAAGTCTGCTTTACCTTGAAACAATTTGTCATTGATTGTACACCACAATGACCATATCAATGGATTACGTTCTTCCAATGACTCAGTATTCCATCCCAGAGGGTGTCTGTATGATGAGAACTGCAAGAGTTGCATCAGTCCATGGAGTGCTGCCTCTTGAGATAATATGTGACGATGAACAGCGTTGCCATCCTGTGATGGAATATATTCATTCAACTTCCTAGTACAGCGGTCGGTCTCCATATCGAGACCATACCACTTATGATACCAGGAAATACTTTGACAATAAGTATAAATCTCGTCTGATACTTCACTATCAATTAGATCATCATAAAATTGAACCATATCAATCCACTGGAGTTAGAGCAATCTTATATCGTTTGCCAGTTTTATTGTTGAGCATGAAGATGTCATTCTCACCCTCCTGAAGTGTCCAATTACCTTCAGTACCATCAACCTCGTTACCACCTGTGCCCACGTTGCTGAAGTGCATATCAGCAGTATAAACATTTGCCCAACGAGTACCACTAGCGCCTAGATCACGAGTAGCATCAGAATCAGCGATCATGTTGCCACTCAACGTAATGCCTGACACTGCAATTGCTGGAGTATCAGTCAAACCAGTCGCGTTACCAGCAAACTTGACCGCAGTCAGTGTGTTGGTTGCAGGGTTATAATTGAGGTCAATGTCAGTCCGGAACTCTTCAGTACCAGTCGCTTCTTCAGCAAAGATCAGATAATGACTGGAGTTGGTGGTGTTAGTGGCAGTGAGTGTGCTGTTACCAGCAACAATATTAGTAAGGTTTTGCCCGTTACCATGGAAGTTTGCTGCCGTAATAATACCAGTGGTATGGATGTTCTGACTGATAGCACCAGCAGTTTCACCAATAATAAAATCACCACTCTTTGTTCCAAGAGTAAGTGTTACGTTACCACTATAGTCATTATGGTCGGCAGATTGCACCCGAGTGTAGTGGACGTTAGAAACCTCACAATAATAATCAACACGTGCAGGGAGTCCATCATCAACCAAAATCTTCAGTTGGTTGGTGATAGTATTGATTCCGGTAACAGCATTGATGTTGCCATTTAGAGAACCTATAACGTTACCTATTACATTACCAGTAATAGGACCAACAAAACCACCAGTGCTAGTTGTAACGCCACTTACGAGTACCTGACCAAATGAATTGCTTCCAGTGCTAGTAACCTCACCTGTCAAACTACCAGTTACATTACCAGTTACGTCGCCAGTTACATTACCAGTTACGCTACCAGTAACAGCACCCGTCAGGGGTCCTATGAAACCTGTGGCAGTAACAATACCAGTAGATTCTATATTGATATTCTTTAGGAAGTTGATGGTAGAAACACCAACAGAGTTCAAGTTACCAACAATATTACCAGTTACATCACCATCATGAGTACCAGTGGTGATACCAATTAGGTTACCAGATACATCACCAAGAAGATTGCCATCAAAAACACCACCATCAAATAGATTTGCGGTAAGTGCTGCACCAACTATGTTACCACTGAAGTATTGACCAGCAGTAATAATACCACTAGCATTGATGTTATCAAAATCACCAGATACATCAAGGGTTGCAATACCAACAGATACTTGACTTGCTGTAAGACCTTTGCCCACACGGACATGACTCACATTCTCTACAGCACTGCTACCATCACCATTCTGGATCGCAATGATTGCGCCCGTCGCAAAAATAGTGACGATGCCACTTTGTCCTGGAACTGACTCAAACGAGAGACCTGTACCTACACGGAAGGTTGTAACACCAGTGACACGAGTAAATTTATGAGCGTCTTGGAAATCATTGGTAGATTTGTTGATACGTACTGTAGCAACACCAACCTCAACACCACCATTATCTTGTTTGGTGGCAAATACATCTACACCATTACCAGTGAAGTTGACAATAGTGGTAGAACCACCGAAACCAACTGGTGTTATGGCATCCTTTTGAACATCTATACCATCAACACTGCCTGATGGAGCACCAGATGGTGCTGCCCAATATCTACCACCTTCAGTGGTTCCATATAAAATATGGTTATTATTTCCGGGCAGACCGAGATTCGGTTCCACCTCTTCCAGTGCTAAAAAACTGGGGAATCCTTCAGTTTGTTTACGATCAGTGGATAGACCTGAGTAAGATGTTACACCTACACGCCCGGACAGCAGTCTCATTTTTACTTAGCGTTTTCGAGAACAGAAATAATGCACTTCATGGTATTATTCGCATCACCTTTGATGGTAAGAATATCACCTGTCTCAAGTGCGAGACGACCATCAAGGAATGACATAGCATCCTGATGGGGGATACGTGCATCACGCACGACTTCAGTATCTTCACCTCCACGCCTATGACATACACTGAACGATGTCACAGAGGATCCTTGACCTACATTTGATACATTGCCATAGATCAACAGTGATGCCACTCCAGGAGGGCAGGTGTAGATACCAACGGCAACATCAGTTAGACTATGGGTGATTGTTCTGAATTTATTGAGTGGAATCGCAGCCATTAGACATTACCTCCGAGTGCAATAATTAGTGGTGTAAGGGTTGCTTGGATGCTCTTATTGAAAGCGTCACCTGTGATGGTGCCGGTTTGTTGGTTGATAGTAAAACCATCACCGACTTTCAAATTACCTCTTTCATCCGTGGAGGTATAAACAACTCGACCACCGCCCTCAGATACAGTTTCATTCTCCGGGATAGTAACGCCACCCTTACGGGGTAATGCATTAGCAATCGTAAGACCAGCACCAACAAATTCAAATGTATATGAAGATGCAAGAATCAGAGATTGTCGCTGGATGGGGACCGCTGAACCAATACCGACACTTGCCGGTAATTTTTGATCAATAGTAACGGTCGAAACGCCTGCAGTAACCGGCGTAGCAGTATTTATAGTGAAATAAGTAGGTCCAACTTCAGCAGTTGCTTCTGCTGTGGTACCACTACCACTAGAAATAGTGATAGCAGGTGCAGTGCGATATTGTGTGCCAGTGGCAAACATGTCGATAGAGGTCACCTGACCGAATCCATTCACCGTTGCTGTTGCTTCAGCGTTAGCACCATTGGGACCAGTAGGAGCAGCAATAGATACAGTTGGGGGATTGGTACTTGTATAACCAGTACCAGCATTAGTTATATTGACCTTGATAACTTCATTGAATAGTTCTCCAAGGTAGAAAACCTGACCAGAGTAAGGGCGTGATGTAAGATTACTAAGAACAACAGTATTGTCTTCTTCAACCGCAGCAACTGCCAATGTACCAGTATCTGTGACAGTACCAACACCGGATGCCACGATACCAAAGGTACCGAACGAGGCATTAGAGTTGTTCAGGTCACACTGACCACCTGATACACAGGAGATGGCGTACTCGTCACACACGGTGAAGATAGACACCAACTGTGCATAACCATCGTTGGAGATTGTGACACCAATACCACCCTGATTGTATTGGGTATAAGAGTCAACCACCATGGACTTGGTACCACCAGTGTGGTTACCATTGATCCTCATACCAATACTGTTAGGAACAAAGTTTGTGCAGTTCCTTACATATGGTGACTGGGTGATGATGCCAGTGATTCTTGCTCCACTACCAGCATCTCCTGAGAGGAAGGTGATGGTGTCAGATGTGAATGATGTGATACCAGTGAAGATACCAGCAAGTGGATCACTTGCCCGTGGATATGAATGCAAAGTCGCATTATCATCACTGTCACAGGTCATTGCAAAACCACCAGTGACAATACCAATACTGTCAGATAGTGTCAGACCATGACCTACAATTGTGGCAGTGGTAACACCACTGATAGGATCGTAGTTGATGAGCGTGGGTGTGGTGGACACACCAGTGTGCCAATTGGGTCCAATCTTGAATGAATCAGCATTGGCACTTACAAAACTGTGACGATTGACCACACCCTCAGGAGGGAACGTAATCATTGCACCAGTATTGGCAGCACCAACAAATGACATATTCTGAATCAAGGCACCATTGTGAACCTTGAATAGATCTTGTCCAACATTTGATGGAATAACTTGAGTATTTCTCAGGTCATCACCATCAATCGACACATTACGTGGCACAGTGATGGGGTTGTTCTCACTGTAAACACCACCAGCAACACGGATTACATCACCAGCACTAGCAATCTCAGTTGCTGCCTTGATTGATCTCTTAGCACTACTCAGTGTTCTGCCAGAATTTGTATCATTACCATCTTCTGCAACGTAAATGATATTCAGTGTTGATGCACCAGCACCAACCCACTGAAGTTTACCAGCATTATCGGCAGCAAGAATAGATTTAGCAACACCAACTTGAGAGTTGGAGTCATAGAAGACACCATCAATCCGGACAGTGCCATCAACATCTAAGGTATAATCCGGTTGGGTACTACCAATACCCACGCGGTCATTACCATCATCATATACAAATTGAGAAGCACCACCAAAGGTGCCATCATCTTTCTTATATTGTAATTGATCCGGACGACCATCTGCAAGGGCAGTAATATCAGCATTACTTGACCAAGAGATACCAGTGCCGACAGAGACCAGAACTTTGAAGTCTGATCCAGCACTGTCATTCATATCATATAACTTCTTACGGACTGCGATGTCCGCATTGAAGTCACCATCCCTGGCAGGTTGCGTGCTACCGATACCTACTTGGGCAGCGGCAACAATACCATCAAAACGTGCTGTAGTTGCAACATCTAAACCATATTCTGGATTAGTTTTACCAATACCAGTACGATTATTATCGGCATCAACGACAAGAGCCTGGTCGCCAACTTCCAGACCCTTCTCGACAGCAAACTTTTTATTTACCGATGCCATTTACCAAGATACCCCTTTTATGATTGTATTTATCAGGTAGTCCGCATGATATATGCGAGTGCATAATATTGAGGACGGTTATCAAGAGGATCGCCACTACCATTTGATCCAGTGTTCTGGTTTCCACCATCTGCAGTAGAACCACTGACACCTATATCAATACTGTGATTGTGACCAGTGTTGTTGTCATTAGTAGTTCCACTTACACTGTGACTATGACTATCGTTATTAGTGTTTCCACTTACAGTGTGAGTGTGACCTCCAGCACCATTGGTTGAGGATTGTCCTGCCAAATCTGCATCGTAAGCAATATCCGGTGCATTAGGGATGGAACTGTTATCATCAGTGTCACTATAAACATTGAAACCATGAGTATGGTTACCTGGATTATTAGTGGTTCCACTGAAACTATGACTATGACTATCGTTATTAGTGCTTCCACTGTAGCTGTGAGTGTGGGTGTTGCTAGTGTTACCACTAGTTCCACTTGCACTCAAACTTCCGGCACCGTGACTGTGTGACGGTTGACTGTGGAAGTGATCCGGCATCTGACCCACAGTCAGAGATGGGGTGTCATTACCGCCAGTGTTACCGGTGTTGTAAGCATCACCAGAACCAACAATAAAGCGGTTTCTAAGGTCAGGTGTGCTGTTACTTCCATTACAAAGTGACCATCCAGTAGGAACTGTGCTACCAGACCACATGATGATGCCACCCAGAGGAATGGTACCAGGTCCAATAAACTCGCCAGCAGTGATAGTGTTGGATGCTACCTGAGTGTGTGAATATAGTGTAGAACCAGAGAAGTAAAGAACTCCATTGTCCATCAGTTCACCATCAGTGCCTGCAAACACAACCCGTGTATCAGTTAGATCACTGACCGCCAGACTTGCAATTGTGGATGCAGCACCTACACTTAGACCACCACTAATATATGCCTCACCAGTTGCTTCAAACACACGGTGAGCAGTAGTTCCATTGTTGTTGCCCAGAGCAAGTTTGTCGAAGGCATAATGATCAGTGGCGTCAACCGTAATCGGACCCCACTTCTTCCACGGAGAAGTGTCACCAGTTCTCACATATCCAATGTAACCACCCTTATCGTATGACAGATTGAGAAGAATCTGGTCAATTGAACTGGTGGGAACTGCATTGGAGGAACTACCATTGACTCCCACCAACACACTTGCACCAACAGCACCAGAACGGTTACCCTTGAGTTGTAAGTCAATCAGTTCAGTGTTACCCAAACTGTACAGGTTGTTCTTGACAGTCAGGTCATCAAAGTCTGCTGTTACAGGAACTTTGAGAACTGGCGTTGAGTCAAACTTAGTGATGGTGCTGATTTCTTCACCAGTCAGAGCATCAATCTTCTTACGACCGATGAAGAACTCACCCCGGTCATTCATACCGGAGTATACAACAGTACCGCCACGGGTGTTTACAGACTGTGCCAGTAGTTGCTGGCTGTCATCTAAGACACGGGTTTGTGTCTGAGGCATGCCTGTGCTGTAGTTACCAGGTCCATAACCCACATATTCAAATGTGTGACCCGAGGCACGGATGGTAGAGTGACGACGTTGCTCAACAGGTAGAACCTTGATACGCTGTGCAGCAACGTACTGAAGGTGTGATGCAGCATTGGTTCCTAAAACACCACGTGCAATCTGATTCTTCTGTGCGTTGGTGATGCGAACAATCTCATCCTCAATCTGCAAAAAGTCACCACGGTTGAATCCAAGAGGATTTTTTAGTGTGATGCTAGTTGAGGTTGTACTCAATCCTGCACTAATCTCACTAAATGCACCATCATAGATGGGAATAGTTTGACCATTAGCACGGAAGTTTATACCACTTCCATGTGCATATGCACCAGCACCAGAGAAAGTAGGATCAGTTTCAGAATCAATCAGGACACTTAGAGATGATCCATAACCAATACGGTCTTGAATAGACCATGTACCATTATATTCTGTATTGGCACCATTGATAACAATTTGATCACCCCGCCTCAGACCGATGTCCGTGTTCATTGTCACGGTTGCGATCTTCGTCGTCTTATTATGAACAATGTTAGTGATTGTAGTAGTAACACCTACATGGTAGATAAAACCACCTGTAGATCCTACGGAAACTCCACCAGACGTATAAAGAAGGTTCTTAGGATCAGTAACCTGAGTGATACGATGCAGACCGTTGAATCCGGTACTACCCACACCCACAACTTGAACAATGTCACCCACAACATTGTCAATCTCACTCACCTGTACAGTAGAGTTGTCACCACCTGGATCAAACTTAGGAATACCAGCAAGAGTCAGGGTGTCTCCAACAACATATCCTGATCCACGATCAACCAAGGTAACATCAGAAATGTTACCAGCAGCGTTGACAACAATGTCAGCAGTAGCACCTTGACCACTGCCACCAGTGAAGTGTGCACCAAAGTAATATTCTCCGGTACCACTATTGACACCGAAACCAACACCACCACTCAAAGAACCAATCTGGAGAATGCCATTCAAGTCATGGTCAACTTCAGTATTGAGAGTTACTGTGGTACCTGAGACCGTTGCATCAGTAATCTTCCTACCGATGCCCATGTCATCGATTAGTTTATATGTTGACTCCTTAGTGATGCTATGCTCAGGATTGCTACTCTCAACATGTCCGATGTCATCACGGACAGCATAAGATGTAGCATCTAAAGGATCATCTGTAACAGAATCAACATCAACAAACGGTTTCAGATAGTTGATGTTCTGAGGGAACCTATTCTTACCAATGTTGAATGGTGCTAGATCAGGAGTAGAATGATAACCTAGAATGGTAAGGTCAAACACGCCATCTTGAACGCCTGCTTTATGCTCCTGGCGAACCTCATGGTTGAAGATCTGGTAAGCATTACCATATTCTTTCCTTACAAAGTAAGGAGAGAACGTCCGACCAGAACCAACAACAGTAGTGTCGTGAGAAGTATAAGGAACACCCGTGGAGATGGTAGTAATACCACCAGGATCCGTGTTGATACCGATGCGGAAAGACTTCTTATCAATAATCTGCGAAACATAATGCAGACCGTTATAACCTGCGTTTGATTCGCCATGGACGTTATTCTCAGACCGCAGACGGTTGATTTGAATCAACTGACCATGATGTAAGTGGTGAGAATGACGGCAGGTGATAAAACCAATATTGCCAGTCCATGAAGCATTGGTTATATAAGTCTCATTACGGAGATCTAGATCACTGCCGAGAGTGTTATTCTCATTCTGGAAGTTAGTATCATCAATAACTGATCCACTATCCTGAATAGTGTATCCATTCTGTGGTGGTGCTGCAATGGCAGACCCATCAGGCAAAACATATCGTAAGCGATAGATTGTCTCGATGTCTTGGCGATCATCAATCTTACGAGAGATGAATGTTGCAGGAGTTTCAGGGGTAATAGATAACTGGTTGACCTGGATCTTATTGTGAAGTGTGTTTCCAGTCTTGACATTGACATACCAACCGGTAGCATCGTACTGGATGGGGTGACCAGGTTCACCTGGTTCTTTATCAACAACTGAAGAAACAACTCTCAGTTGACCACCAACATTGTTGATGCCACTGATAGCAACATTAGCAAGAGCATTATCCTTACTAGTTGCAATCTTGATCTTATCTTTCTCTGTTGCAACCGGGTTAGCAATTACATAATACTTGCGGTTATAATCAATACCATCAGGAAGTGCACCATTGTCAGCATAGAAGCGGACAGACTCCCCAGTAAACAGGTTATGAGTCTGATTGGCGCATTGTAATGTAACAATGTCACTAGAAATACTACTAATGCCAGAGGCACGACCGACAAGGAAATCCTTTTTACCACTGGATTCAGACGTGGCAGCAGGCACCGTCATCATGATCTCAGCGGTACTGACCTGACCGTTGATATTCAGTTGAAGTAAGTCACCAACTTTGTTACCAACAAAGTATTTTGATGCTGTAACGATAGGCACATCATCACGTTGCTTGAAGTCACGGAGATATAGTTTAGTGTCTGGAGCAGCAGCGGTATCATCTACATCCAGTTTCAACCAGTTGAATGTAGTCTCTTTACCAAAGTTCTTTTGTGTGGGGAGGATGGCAGTGATGAAACCTTGATCATCTTTCTGGAATGCATCATCTTTGAAACCATCACACAACAGTGCACATGCACCGAAGTTGGAGTTAGAGTTAGTGACCGAAGAGTCAGACCCAGACTCACAAATGAAGTGATGTCCACAACCCACAGCAAACACAGACACCAACTGAAGTTGTGCGTTGTTGGATGCTTTGATGTGGAAGTTCTGCCATTCTGGTTTATGGCGTGCCATGCCATCGGTGTGCAGGATCGTGCTCGTTCCTAGAGCTGCCTGATCCTCATATACACCACTAGACAAATTATATTTTACAAATGCATTGTCATCTTTGTTCAGGGACACACCAGTGAACTGTGCCAGCACCATGGATTTGAATCCAGTTGCCTTGCTACCATCAGCATGCAGACCGTTGATGCCAAATACAGAACGGAGAGAACAGTTGAAAATGTAGGGTGATGCACTTGTAACAGTGTCACTCTCAACCGTAACAGTCGGAGAAAGACCACTAAGGTTTGGAGTAGCAGTAGTTGCAGGTGCAGTAGTTACAGAATAAGTGAACAGTGTGTCGCTCAGTACCTGAGAAACTACATGCACACCATCATATTCTGTGCCATTGACATTGCTATTGCCAGCAACACCCTTGATGTTGATAGGTGTAGCTACAGTAAGACCATGTGTCTCACTAGTGCGGACAGTTACAATAGTGGTAGCAGTGGGGTCAGTGGAGTTGACACCAGAGTAAATGTCCTGGATTTGGATGGCACCAACGTTGGAGATAGCACCAACAATCCGAGATTCATCAACAACTTGCTCAAAGTCGTCGTTAGTTGGATAAGAAGGAATGGCACGACCAGATGCATTACCATATGCCAAACTCAACTTGGCATAATACATGTCAAGGTCGGTCAGACCTTTGCCTGCCATCTTATTCGCACCATCTGCATACTCGAAGCAGGTGAGTTTATGGTGAGAATAGTTGGGAGAGTAGACGTTTGTAGTATAATCTTTATAGATCTTATCTGCAGGATCACCATCAAATAGGGTGAACTCACGGAAGTAGCAACCACCAGTTACTCGGAACAGTGCGGTGGAAGGAATACTATCGTTTAGTGGATCTGGTACATATTTTGGTCGGATCTTAGTCTTACGAAGATCTGAACCACAAATAGATGTACCACGTGGCATGATAACGCCACCATTCGCACTGTTGAAGTGATACAGTACGTTGTTGGCATCCTGGATGTTGAAATTAGCGCCAACACCAAACTCTGAAATACTTTCTGCTGCACCAGTCACGTCAGTGACAGTGCCTGAGGTGTTTATCTGATAACCAGGACGGTTATCAATATAATGAACACCAGGGGAGACTACAATCGAAGTCTTGTCAAACTTATCGTTATCTTTTCCAAGTTGATATGAAAATCTAGCGGACTCAAGAAGAGCACGCTGGATAGTCTTGAACGGTCGGGTTCTTGAGTTACCCGTGTTACTAATGTCATCTGTGGCATCCAGTTCTTCTGGATTTACATAGATTACATTGCCCTGAATGTTCTTCAGGAAGTTTTCAAGTCTACTAAGAGGCATTACCTATGAGCTCAGACACCATTCCTTCAGATTATTTAGGAACGGTGCCTGGACTACTAAGTCACATGCAACTAACTAACTCAAGCTCCTCATCAATTTCAGTCGCTAACTGAACAACTTCCCACACATTCATGAATTGTTCTGTCTCCGGGCATTCCAAATGACGAGTTGCACCATCTGAACCATGAATAGTAAATTTTCGAGCAGGAATGTTTACTTCAATTTTTGTCACATGCTCGTCTTCAAACTGTGCCAGCATAGACTTAGTTTCATGGTAGGACTGTCTTATTATACTTCTTCAGTCTTCTGTTGTCAACACTGCTGTAACAGTAAAAAATGCATCAATTTTTCCGCCTCCTTGATTACGAACCTTTACAGTTCTGCCATAAGGGATTGACTCAACGAAAAGTTCTTGGAAGCATGTGTTAGAAGTCAGTTGCACATGAATAGAGTTCACATCGACTTTTCCATACCATTCTTCAGGTAGATCAATGATCCCGTCAACAGTTACTTTTCCTCGGAATTCAATTGTTGTCATCTTGGAGTTTATCTAAAGTGTACTGTTTCTTAGATTTTACCACATCATCATGCAAATGTGCAATATCTAACAAACCATTTACATCAAACCAGGGAGCAGTTGCCCAGTCAAATCCTTGACCGAAAGTGCTATCGGGACTAACGATATACCAGTGACAACTGCTGTCAGGCAGATCCACAGCACAATGTGACCAATCATCTAACCACTGTGGGACTTGAACCCACATAGTCATAACAAGAAAAATACTAAAAAAAGTCACTTTGTAATTGTGTTTTGGGGTCCACGGTAACGTTCATCTAAAATATTACGTTCTTCATCATCTGGTGCCATAAACACGTTGGGATCAGGATAGTCTTCCCACGTCTTGCCTGCATAGTCAATGATGAGAGGGTTGATGTCCTTCCTCTCACCATATACATGGTAGAAACAATCAATGTCTACACTAGACTCCAATACAATTTTAGTATTGTCGAAGTCCTTGACAATGATGTCCTGTTGTGCTCCAATAGGCGTGATGGAGACAGTTATGCTGTTCTCATGAACCAAGTTGACCCAGTATTCCGGCAGTAGGATCTCAGTCTCACCAGTGAGTCTGCCACGATGATACACAGCAACCTCAGGACCCTCGACACATGCATAGCGCAGTCGATGACCTTCCTTTGTAGGGTGCTGGATGTCAAATGACTTACCCAGAGCATCTGCTGTAGAAAACCTGGATGCCAGTCTGCCCTTGTTTAGACAGTCAACTTTGCCAGTGACATACACATCACCATCAATGTAGACAGCATTTTCTGCTTCTTCGCCAATGACCTCAACGTCACCATCAACCTGGAGTGCCCGTCCTGAAACACCAGACTTGAATTTATCAAGGTCTGTGCCAATATTTACAGTTGCTTTTGCATAACCTGAGTGCTTTCCAGCAATTACTGGTCCAGTGACAACAAGAGTGCCATTGAATGGCGAATCACCATCTAAGGTGTCAGCAGCAGTGTCAAGTTTTTTGGGATCTTCTCTACCAATGTAGACTTTACCCGTCTCAATGTCTCTAATGCCTGCCATTATTCTACCAGTGAGTTGATATAATCCCCAAGAGGACCGGGAATGAGTTTGGATTGTGGTTCATGGATGCGAACCATGTCTCCAATAATAATATTGAAACCTTTTGAGTTTGTAATCAATTTATCATTGGCAGTGACAGTGGTGTTGTGCCCAATCAATTTAGCAAAGTTCTTTCCCTGAAGATGAATATCATGCTCAGCATGCAAGAATATGTCACCAATCTTTGCATCAGTCGCTTTCATGATGATGTCCTTTGCCATCACCGAGAAAGTTCCCTTACAGTCAAAGTTTATGTCACCATCAGACTTGATATTGATGGGACCAGCACCAGTCTGAATGATATTAGAACCCTGCTCATTTTCAGTAGCACGGAGTTCCCATCCACCATCCTCAAAAATTCTCAAAGATGCAGCAGATCCAGCAGCAGCACAAATTTGTGCCTTTCTTACTGCCTTTCCATCTTCCTCTTTACCGATACGGAAAGAACCATCTTCAGGATGATTGACAATATATGGTGGAGATTTTGCCATTAGTATCCTTTAGGGCAGTCAATGACTGTGATAACCTGAGCAGACGGAAGAACAGGTTTGTCATATTTTTTGACATTGGTGAATGTCGTTATGGGTCTAATAAACGCACCAAATCCTGTCTTAGACTTGATTTTTAGTGCGGGAATTTTGTCTAACCCAACGTCTACAACACCAGTTGCACCTAAAATTCTACCATTTTCTATGATAGGAGTCAATACCCCACCATTTTCAGTAACAATAGTGTCTCCTTCCTCATAATCATTACCAGTTATGACAACTTGGATACCATCAACTTGACCAATAACTTGCTTGCCATCAGCAGTTCCACTGTTAGATCGTTGTTCAACAGTTTGCAGAACTTCTTGAATTACATTACCATCACCATCTATACCAGTGGGTGTGAGAGTGTCTACAGTAACACTTCCACCACCAAGATACCCAGATCCAGGGTTAGTAATAATGATGTTAGTAACTTTCCCATCTTTGACAACGGCAGTGCCAGTGGCACCCTTACCATTATTACAACGATCTACGATAGAAACAAACGGCACATCAGCAAAACCTAATCCCAAATCTTCCATATTTGCACCAACAACTTCACAAACAGAGTTGACCACTGCTTTAGCAACAGCACCAATTCCACCACCACCGAAGAGTTCAATACTTGGTGGTCCACATTCAAATGCACTGGTATTACAACCACCTGCTAGGTTAGCAGTTACACCACCCAGAATTTTTCCAGCGGATCCAACTGTTTCTAATGTTCCTTTGAGGGTATCAATAGTGCCTGCTGCTTCCTTTGCCTGAGCCATGAATGGGAAAGTGTCTTCAAGGAAACCTTCCACACCTTTATCAATACCATCAATCAAACCACCCACATCCAACATACGCTTCAAGTCCAAAACCTTCTTCGGATCAGGTCCAACGTTTGTTGCCCAATCAAAAGGTTGAGGATCACATGAAGAACCTTCACATTCCATCAACTTCAAACCTGCCTGCAAAGCACCAGTTGCTTTGTTCATGATAGAACTGAAGTTACCCAGAGCAATGCCTGCCATCTTACCGATAGCACCTAAAATTGGTCCGAGAAGACCCTGAATCGTGTCAGTAATTTTGGAGATCAAACCACCCAGAAACTGTTCCGCCGCGCAGAGTGGGAAGTTGATGATCTTTCCAAGCATTCCTTTCAGGAATTCCCCAATCATGTCACGGAGACCGTTGATTACGTTCTCCATCAAACAATAAGCAATATCCTTTTGTTTCTTCAGTTCTAATTTTTTGATTAGATTATCAGGAGACAAGAATGTAAGAACATCCCCAACTTTCTCATCAATATCTTCAAATAGATCCTTACGTGCTTGTCGGATCACATTACTCATATTGCCAGAAATTCTGTCAGATACCTCACCGATAACCTTATCAATGTTGACTACCCTATTCAAAATAGGATCAACAAATCCTTCTTTATTTTGTTCTAGTCCTTTGATAACCTCAATGAAAGACTGCATAGTCTTTGCAACATCACCCATAGCAGACTTAGGAATGTCACATTTGACTGCTTTCCTAATCTCAACAGGTTTGTCTAAAATATGACGGGTGGCAGTTTGAACTGGTTTACCGTCTTTATCATCAATTTCTTGATCATTATTAGGAATACTGCCAACTGTTGCAGGTTTCGCCTTACGTGTGGGGCGTACAGTGGCACCCAGTGATGTCTCAGATCCACCAGTTTCTAACACAGAATCAACTGTGATAGCAGAAAATCCAGATGTTCCTTTTTCTAGAACATCATCCCATTTTGTTGCATCTTTGATCAAAGAGTGCTGATATAAAGCACCTAGAATAATTGGTTGCTGAGCATCCTCTCCATCAGCATAGAAACCGATAACAGTTTCTCCGCCCTGGATAAAGTTACTAACACCAGCATAGTTTACACCTGCACCCTGACTAGCAGGAACAAGAATATGTGCCCATGGCAACTCCTCATCCTTTACATCATCAGTAGAAGGATGTTTACCTAGAACTCTTACCTTGGCACGATAACCATACTTACGTGATTGTTTGTCGCCAGGAAATTCTCTCCATGCAGGATCAATGGGCACTTGTCCAATGAACCAGTGAAACCCATCGCGTCCTGCAAATTTAGATTCAATACCCCTGTCGTCAAACATAATTCTCAGTCATCAAATACTTTACACATAGGTGAACCAGGGTGATTGTCACAGAAATCATCTAGAACTTTATCTTGGTGACGATTCCTTGGATCAGCAATCTTACCCTCTGTGGTGGGATCCCACTCATCATCTGAGTGTGTCTCATTACAGTGTAGATCTACTTTATACTCATTCCACTTATCATTTGCATCATAAAGTGGATCGGATGGATCTTTCTGTCGTGGTTGTGACATTAGGGTTCTCCTTGTCAATAAAAATGTTAGTTATTTGGAATAGAATGCAAAAGAATCTCTAACTAATGAAATTCCAGTAACATCACCTCGGGGATCTCCGAATACATGGGCAAGTTTAGAGACCATGTAATTACCAGAGGAAGGGTTCATTCCCGGTGACTCTGTATTTAGTAGGGGAAATGACATTTTCAAAATCATTCCAACTTCTAAACTCAAGTTCATAGGAACAGTCAACTCCAGGGACTGAGAAAAAAGAGATTGAAATCTACCAGTCGCATGTGCCTGTCGCCAAGCAATAGTTTCTGCAGTGCTTTTCAGTTCTGCCTTTTTCTCTGCCATCGCACCAACATCAAGAACATTTAGAAAGATTCTTGAATATTTCTCATCAATGTCGTTAGGGATATACTGATCTTCATTTGCAGAATCCAGTTTACTATCCTTGTAACTATATTCTACGAAGTGTGGGGTGCGATCAATAATATTATAATACCAGTTAGCTGATTTGTATTGTCCAACCATCAGTTTTTTTACGATATCATGACTTTCAACAAATCTTGGTGTATCTACAGCAGCAAAATTATTGATCTTTGTAGAATCAAAAAACGCTAATTGCTCATATCCATATGTGGCATCTTCCTGCAATGCTTTGTCAATAGAAAAGAAACTGTATCCTTTCCGTTCTCCCTCACATAAAACATATCCTGCACTTCCACTTTCAGCAGAAGATTTACCTTTCATTTCACCAACACACTTGGATGCTAGTCTACTAACCTGTTTCAATGGTGGGTTGTAATTACCAGTAAATGAGTATTCATTCATGGCAGGATGTGGAATGTCAATTCTACTTGAATCAACCTCCAACACGTCTTTTAGGACTTTCTCAACACTATCAGTAATCTTACCTTTATATCTCTTGATTGTTCTGGTTGTCAAGTTAGACATGGTTGTCTTCGTGACACACTCCAAGATATAAGTGTGTCTTTTTGAGTTTCCACTTTCAGCAGCAATATTTGCAATCAACAACTCATTCTTCTTTTTAGCAGAGAACTCAAATGGTTCTTTAGCACTAGGATGAGTAAACAGCAACTCAACTTTATTTCCAGGTCTGATTGGCAATGCTTGTGCCAACCCAAAAGTATCCGTAATCATGATAGTAACCTTCAAGGTCCTACCAACTCCCTCCTCATACCGAAGACCTTGAAACTGACCGATCAAGGATTGAGGTTCTTTACCTTCTGGAAATATGTTTAGTGTCTTAGCTTGATAGGCATTCAACCACTTCATTTCCAGACCTTCATATAAGATTCATACTCAAGGTATTTAGAATAAGGTAAGGGACTTTCTGGCATACTAATACTCCCAGAAGGAGAACTAAGTGGTGCAAATGGCATACTCTGCTCTTCAGTGTTACCCTCTCCACCTAAGAGCATTCCAGCACCAAGCAAAGGAAGAATCATTGCACCAAAACTGCTATTACTTGGATTGTTGGTGAAGAAAGGTTCATAAGATGACATATCTTTAGCATTTGTGGGACCTTTCGATATTACACTTTTAGGAGGTGTAATTTCAGGTGCACTTTGATTAGCATCTCTCGCAAATATTCTTTCTAATACAGACTTTTCAGTTCTTGTTTTAGGACTGTCTGTTTTAGGTGCATATCTTTTGGTTATTTTACGAACAGAGCGAGGAGGTGGGGGAACCGCAGTAGTTTTGGGTTTTACAGCAGGTTTTACAGTACGACTTGCAGCACCTCTAGAACCTCTAGCAAGTCCAGCCATAGTCAATGCTGTAGAAAACAAACCAAACCCTTGAATAGGTGCAGACTGGATAGTCTGTTGTGTCCTAAATCTTTTATCTTCCTGACGATCCCTGTTTAGAAAAACAAATCCTGCTGGAGCAAACGCTGTTGCTGGTTTACGAATCAGTTTCCCGTAAGGAGTATCAATTGTTTGCTCCTCATTATTTTCAATGTCAAACTTTTCTACATGTGGTCTGACTAGAACGGGTAATTGCTCAGTTGGTACAACCTTATTGCTAGGTGTACTTGGGATCTCACTATAATCAACTCCAGTAGGAACATAATCAGGAGAATACCTAAACTGTTTACTCTCACCAGAGTGCTTTTCAGCTTTACCGTCAAGATCTGCTTCAAATGGACTGGTACTAGGTTTTAGATCATCTGGTGTTGGTTGTGGTCCTTGTGGTCTAGGTCCCCCAAATGGATTTAGAGGATCGAAAAAATCATCATCATCCTTATTGAGATTGATAATATAATCATCATCAATAAAAAATATCTTTTTCCTTGCAAGTAAATCAAACCGATCTAAAGCATTATCAAACTCTTGAATAGCACCACCAAATTTAGTCTTTACTTGACTAATTCTTTGAGTTTTTTCCTCTACCTTTCGTCGCTGATCGGCACCAGTTATTTTATCGGAAATACCAGCACCTAAAGTTGCACCACCAAAACTTCCTGCAATACCACCTAAGAAACCACCGATAGCAGCACCAGGGATAGCACCAGCACCACCAAAGAAGGCACCAATCGTTCCACCAAGTAAAGCACCACCTTTAGCACCAGCAGCAAAACCTGCCAAACCACCTGCTGTAGTGCTAAGTGCACCACTAACTGCCTGTGTTTGTGTCTGACCCTCTGACAGTCTCAGTCCATAATCAACTCCTGTCAACGCAGTTGTTGCCACTGCATTGAATTTGCCCATCCGCAAACCACCCCTCAAGGATGGTTTACCACCACCCCTAAGACCCTTAGTAGGAACAATTCTATTAGCAGGTTTACCCCCCTTAGGTAATTTTGGTTTTGTAAACCTAGATCTAAGAGACCTTAGGAGACCTCCACCAGCAGCAGCACCACCTAAACCTAATAAACCATTGAGTGCTCCTCCCCCTCCTTCTTTTTCTTTAGCACGAGACAGTTCACCTTTCAACCTGCCAAACGCTTCGCCACGCTTTTTGACAAGTTCTTTCTTTAGTTTTAGACTTACTTGTTCAAGTCTAGAAACGTCTCGATTTCTCTGCTTTAGAATATTAGATAATGGTTTTATATTCTTCATGAGAACATTGCTGGAATGTTATACTGACTCAACAATGCTGAAGATGCAATCTCACTACCAGTTGTACCCATAGAATTAGGGTCAATTGAAATTTGTGACGGAGATTGTGGTGCTGGTGCAATAGCAGCAACTTTAGGTGCAGGAGTCTTAGAAGTAAACGGAAGATCAATATTTGGCATCAATGATGATTGATCGCCCAGAGGATCAGGTTTACTCCTACGTTGCCTAACATCATCTAGAATTGTATTATATCGTTCAATGGACTCAGCAGGAGTAATATTTTTCTGCCCATGATATGAAGTCAAACTTGCCCATTCCATACCTAGACGTTCCATCTCAGGATTAGAAATTCCATCGGCAAGATTTACTTTACGTTCTTGTTCCGCCAGGAACATAATCATCTCATCCTGAATTTCAGGAGTCATTTTGGTAGTTTCAGGATCCAATTTCATGGCCTTCATTACCTGTTCAGGTTTCATGAATTGACCTGCACCTACAGCGGCACTTGTCTGCACTTTTCCACTAGAGTCAGTAAAGGTGGGAGTCTCCCCAGCAGCAAGGCGACGATTTTGCTCCTGCATCACTTCATTACCAGTCATATTAGTGATGTCAATACTGGTATCACCACCAAACCACTTGTTATATCCTTGGGCATCAGCAGTGCCCTCACTTTCTCTTACGAGTTGAATAAATGCTTCTCTCTTAGGATCATTTAGAGCAACCCTATTTGCACCAGGTAACGCTGCGTTGAGTGGTGTGACCTTTGGAGGTTGCTCGTCATCATCAGGTGCTGTAGTAGTGCCATTCTTCTTCCCATCTTCTGTAATGTTGATAGTAGGATCTTTTACATCTCTACCTAAAAGTGAAGAAACAATCCGACTGAATTTAGAAACTGTGGCACTAAAAAGATTCACATCTTGAGGAGTAATCATCCTACTCTCAAGAGCTTGCTGCTGAGTTATTTCTGCTCTTTTTTCATCTGCACCAGCTCCACGCCCCATCAACATCGACCCACCAATCATTGCTAGTGGTATCAAAGATAAAAGACCAAGTGCTCCACGACCTCCCATTCTTCCACGGGGGGCAGCAGACCTAGGACCCGCTTGTGGTCCGCGCCTGCCTCCTTTCAATCCTAATGCCAAACCTACTGCTCCTAATACTGCTGTCGTAATTTCAGGAAGCATCGCTGTTACTGCGAGTGCGCTATCCTGCACCCCTCCCATTATATCACCTTGTGAAAACTCTCTAAAGGCAGATGCTGACGCTACTGCAGCAAGAACACTTCTAAATCCCAAGAACATATTACCAAGCTGCTCTGTCTGCTTGATATCTTTCTTTAGAAGTTTCTGCTCTGCCCTAAAATATCGTCGTCTTGCTCCCAAATCTTTCCGAATATCAGCACGCATGACCTTCATGCTAGCATCCATTCTTTCCATGTCAAGGACAATACGTCCCAAACGCCGAATATTTCTCTTCGTCTTATCAGTATTTTCTTCTAAGGCAGCAGCTTGTTGCTCCACCTTGTCCCTCAATGGGGCAATAATGGGAGTAACAGACTGTACGTTAGAATCCGGCATTTGCTTCCTGTGCTGCCTCTAGCCTTTCTTTTTCAAGATAATTTGTTAGATACTTTATGTATACTTCTTTTTCCCAGGGTATTAGACTTTCTATATCACTCAATGACCAATTGTGGTGTTGCATGAGGGAAAAATTTACCTCCATACACACATCAATAGTCGTGTGATATAGCATCACCCGAAAAAATTTGCCATACCCTCAACAACTACATCAGTCTCAACTTCAGTATTTGGATTAGTTACCTTACCTTCGTATTTCAACTTAGGCATGGTGTTGAAGAATCTCTCAATTTGCTGGAACTGAGATGAACTTAGTTGCTCAATAAATTTGACCAGTTCTGTTTGAGTACAGTCACTAGCAGACCATGCTTCCTCTTCCGTATAGATGGTGTCAATGCACTTTGCAACTGCTTTGAATGCCTCCTCTACGAGATCTTTATTAGTTTCCTCAACAACACTAAAGTTGTTTTTCAAAAACTCATCCATAGATGGATACTTCATTTTGATAGAGATACCTCCATCAAGTTGAATCGTATCATTGTGATCATCAGGAACATCAAGTCCAATCTCTGACATTTCAATAGTCAAAGGAACTTTTACTGTCTCATCATCAGCACAAGTAACTAGCAGTTCTACAGTCTCACCGACTGATTTGCCTCGAATATTCAAAAATAGATATTCAAGATCAAATGAGGGAAGAGTATCAATCTTGACTCGGGAGACAACACATGCTTTTAGAACATCCTTTACTGTAGAAATAATGTTCTTATCGCTTCCACTCTCAAGAGCAATTAGAAGTGCTTTTTCTTCTTTGACAAGGAATGGGCGGTATCTAACAGGTTTCCCAGTAGATAGAAGGTTTACCTCAAAAACAGGTGTTACAACCTTAGGAAGTGGCATAATAAGTCAACTCAGTAAAGATATTTAGGGGGTGGTAAAGAAAAAATCGTCAGGCATAGGACCTAAGGGAGAGACATATCCATCAAGGTTCTGACTTTCTGGTAGTTTAGCAGGTGTTGCAGGTTTTGTAGGTTTCGTGCCAGGAGGAAGTGGACTTGGATCTGAAGGATCTGCTGCTGGTCCCCTAGGAGAAGGAGCAGATACACTACCATCGGTGTTTTTAGTGGCACCAGCATCAGCACCCTGGCGATCAATATAATAAGTCTCGTATGCAAAAGATACCGTAGTTTTGATCAGTTCTGCTTTCCCATATGCCAAAGGTGCGGCAATGATATTAGTCGGGAATGCTTTTCTAATAAAATATGTAATGTAACTAGGGTTTGCTAGAGCACGATTGAATGATGTAATTTCAAGATTACATTTATAACTATCAGGATATCTCATCCTTCTACCAGGATTATCCTGCTTCAATTTAGTCTCTAAATTTCCCTCTGGACCACCAAAATCAGGAGGACTAATAAACTCCATCCAGGCATTGAACACATCATTAGTGAAGTAATCTCTTTGAGAATACCAAGTCAAATTGATATCAGGATATCTACGATATAAGGCATATGATTGTGATAATCCTTGACGGAGTCCATCAACTTTAGAAGTTTGAAGTTGACTCCCAGGAAGAAGTGCCTCTGAACAAAATAATGAAAGATAACTTCCGGGAGGTTGATCATTCTCAAATATAGCTGTGCTGGTGATATGCTTTTCTAAATCACGCCCACTTTGAGTTGATGAAAAATCTATAGTTACATCATATATGTTATTGAACGCAGGAACAATTCCTCCGGCTCTACTGTTACCAAGGTAAAGGTCTTCAGTTTTTAGGCGTCTCCCACCATCCTCTTTTGCTATTACTAAGGCTTTTTTTGCCATTCCTCTAAATATAGAGTGGTCTGTTATACTATGTATGTCCTATCAGGGTCGGTATAGACCGTCGAATCCGAAGAAGTACAAAGGGGATTCGAGAAACATAATCTATCGTTCTTTATGGGAACGTAAGTTTATGGTCTATTGCGACAAGAATCAAAATATTATAAATTGGGCATCTGAAGAATTCCATATCCCTTACTATGATCCTACAACCAAACGTGTTCGTAGATACTTTCCTGACTTTTACATCAGATACAGGAATGTGAACGGCAACATTCTTGAAAAGATCATCGAGATCAAACCTGCTAAGCAGTGCGTTCCTCCAACAACAAAACGGAAGACAAAAAAACATCTCTATGAAACCCTTGAATATGCCAAAAACCAGGCAAAATGGAAAGCAGCAGAAGACTTCTGTGCTGACCGCAAATGGGAATTTCAAGTCATGACGGAGAAAGAACTTGGAATATAGAGATGAATTTCCAAAATCTACTTTAGAAGGAAAACCAATTCCAGGCAAAATTACACTGTTTCAGTATACAGCGAAAACAGCAGAGCAAATGCCATTCTATGATCGTAATCCCCTGTGCTACATAATTGCAATAGAAAGACAAACCATATTCTGGGGAGTAAATCTACATTATCACAGTCCAGAGAATAGATTAGCAATAATGAGATACATTGATTCTGGCAATGATTTAGCAAAATTGCGAGGGTTTCATAAATACCTAAAATCTTATGTCGGCAGTCCTTTTCTCACAATTGCAACAGAAGAGTGGGAAAAGGCAGTAAACCTTGATTCTGAGCAATTTGTTAGGGACTTTGGTTCCATTGAAATTGATATCGATCCTAAGACTGTTTATCGTAAAGGCACCCTCAAAAAATGAGCAAAGAATGTATTGGCGGTAAATGTCTTCTGAACCAAGCAGTTACCCTTGGCTCAGGTATCCATAGATTATTGGTTGGTACTCAACTAGATGATCAGTTTGGAACAATAAAAGGTCTTATTGATCCTTCAGGGAAAAACCTGAATTTGAATGTATCCAGCAATAAAAACCTTTTGAAAGAAGAACCAGTTGGTAATGGACTGGTGCGTGCATTAGATATTGCTCGCGATCTAGCAACTAAAGAAAATAAACTTGACGCACTCGTCGAAGCTTCTAACTTGTCAGGTGCATCTTTTGCATATGACGGGAACTCAGCAAAACGATTATTAGATAACTCAGGACTTTCAGAGTATTCTGCCCTTACACAAATTCCATCTGTTCTCGCCAGCAACTTTATCCACCCTGATGCAGGAGTCAATGGTGATGTAATACCCCTGCCTGTTATCCCTGCTCCTGAGGATGGGGACACACCTGCAGCATCACTTCCAGAAGGAGACAATAATAAATTACCTCCGGTCTTACAATATCCACATGATGCACTTTATGATAAAGGTGCTCAAGATTACATGAAAATTGAGAGATTCAAGTATTCTCCACCAAATGCAAATGCAATAACAGATCTATCAACAATTTTTACTCAGGGTCTAACAAGAAGCAGTCAGGCACAAAAATACGTAGGTTCTGTTTATCTACCAATTCCAAATGACCTTCAGTCTAGTCAAGGAATGAATTGGGGAGAGGGAACTGCCAATATGTTGGAAGCAGGTGCTTTCATAGCAGCACAAGAACAAATTTCTAGCACGATGAAGGGCGATCAAAACTTGGTTGGTTTTTTGGGGAAAACTCTCCAAGACATTGCTGGAGTGGGGGCAAATTTTGCGAAGGCGGCAGGGGAAGATAGTGGAACTAACCAAGCAATTGCTGGTCAAGTTGCCAAACTGCTTCTATCAAAGGTTGGTATCAATGTTGATCCTGCACAATTCATTGCCAGAAAAAATGGTGAAGTCTTGAATCCAAATATGGAGTTGCTGTTCTCAGGTCCTAAATTGAGGAATTTTGTTTTCAAGTATGACTTTGCTCCAAATAGCGAAGATGATGCCATGAAAGTAAATAAAATATCTAGATTTTTCAAGCAAGGTATGACACCTTCACGAGTTGGTCCTGGTGCTGGTGTCTTTATCGCTTCTCCAGATATATTCCGCGTTTCATATTTCAATGGAGATGCTCGCATTAGATCCCTCCCAATCCATAAAATGTGTGCTCTGACTAATATTGGATTCAATTATACTGATGGAGGTGTCTATCAGTCATATGCGGATGCAAATTCAATATCTCAACCAGTTAGAACGGTTATGATGCTGAATTTTACTGAACTTACTCCAATCTTCGGTGATGACTACGATCTGAGTGAATCAAGAACAAAGGCAACTGACGACTTGATACAACAGACAGGTCCTCTCAACGGTCCAAACAAAATCAATGAGTACGACATCGGATTCTAATGGCTTACTTCGACAACTTCCCCAAAGTATCTTTACTTTCTTTTTCTGATAATCGGTCTTCTAGTTCTGATTACGTTGAAAGTACCAACATCTTCAAAAGAGGTAAAATTAGAGACGACTTTTTTCAAGTAGCTGCTACTTTTGATAAGTTTTCAATCCGTGGAGATGACCGACCAGATAATGTTGCACAAATCTTATATGGGGACTCTGATCTAGATTGGATTATTTTACTATCCAATAACATTTTGAACGTTCGTGATGAATGGCCTATGAATGGGATGGATTTCCAACGCTACATTGATAATAACTACAGTCCTGAGCAACTTGCAGAAGTTCATCATTATGAAACTGTTGAACGACGTGATCCTGAAGGAAAACTTCTACAGCAAGGTGGTCTTGTAGTTGACGGTAATGATACATTTACATATTCATATAGGGGAATCAACTATACCGAGACAGGAACAACATCGGTAAGTTACCTAGAGTATGAAACTCAGAAGAATGATGCAAAAAGGAATATCTTTACTCTCAAATCCATGTATATTGATACTATTCTGGAAGATATGAGAGATATCCTCACCTATGAAGATTCTAGTCAATATATCAACCGTAAAATGAAGAAAGGAGATAATCTTCGACTTTTAGCACTTCGCTAAATGTGGGTTGTTGGGACTGTGAGGAACATCCCAAACCAATGAATACCTATCAACATTCCCCACGTTCAGTGCTTCGTGGGGTAATTTATTATGAAACCAGAAAAACGTTCCTGGTTGCACAATCATAGATTCATCACCAACTCGGTACAAATAAGTACCCTGCAGAGATAGGTGATATCGGTCCTTTTTCTTATAATACTCTCCACGGTCAATATGCTCCAAAACACGTTTTCCTGGTTGTAATCGGAAAAATGCTGCTCTGCCTGTTTTAGTGATATTGTGCCTTTTCCAAAATTCTTGCACTTTTGGATATAGATCATAAAGTGCAGTTTTTTCTTGCCCCATTGCATCATGGGGATCTTCACCTTTTTGAACTTTTGCCCAAACTAAAGGTAAGAACCCATATGGATTTTTGTCTCCTCCTAAGTTATTTCTAGTTTGCTGTGAGACCCAATCCCAATGATCTGGGTTCAATTCTTCCAAAAACGGAGTTACATCAATATTTTGTTCTATGATGGTAATATTTTTGTACATAAAATCTATAGGGGCAATTTTTACCCCGAGGTTTTTTTCCCGTTATGGGTGAATAAGAACGTGAAATGCCACTGACACCCTGTCATGCTTTGATCGGTTCTGATCTACGTAATGAACCAGATTACTATTGAAAAACACTCCCGTGTTTGCTTTGGGTTCAATAATCATTGCATTACGGTCAATCTTAGATACACATGAGGTATTCAAGTATTGATTATGAAATGGACTCATGATGACAAGGTTACCACTATTACGTGGTGCTTTCAACCAATACACC